>Ga0315282_10000087_pt1 | contig 181312 bp, 135 predicted proteins | sample YL17G07_20_MG_FD_203693 | JGI IMG/M metagenome (GOLD analysis project Ga0315282, IMG submission 203693) | Sediment microbial communities from Yellowstone Lake, YNP, Wyoming, USA - YL17G07_20 | ecosystem: Environmental > Aquatic > Freshwater > Lake > Sediment | place: USA: Wyoming | collected... | reverse complement strand
CAGGCCGTACTCTTGCACGCGGAACCCAAGGCGCTTCTCCAATACGTCCGCCGTTTGCTCGAACATGATCACCTTCAGACCGTCACGCACGCGCCCGATGTCCGGCGCCGCACCCTCCAGAGTCAGGGCCGCCTTGCCCACTATCAGGGTGTCGTACGCCGACAAGTCCGCGTTGGCGTCCACAAGCTGCCCCTGGACTCCCATGGCATTGAGCAGCTTCCCGGTCTCCCCCCCCGGATCGAAGAGCGCGAGCTTGGCGGGCGGTTTGGGGATGGCCGGCCGCGCCATGACGTCAATGCTGAAGGAATCGTCCTGGGTCTCGCCGCTGTCGAACTTAACGGTCGCCTTGACTTCGTACTTCCCGGGCCCAAGCGCGGCGGGCAGTTCGAACCGCAGCGGAATGCGCTTTTGTTCGCCGGTAGGCACCGTGACTTTCTCGCCACCCCTCACGGCCTGCGGCAGGCCGAAGGTCCAGGCGCAGTCGCAAGTCACGGTCTGGCGCGAGTTGTTGATGATGATGACCTGCTTCTCAACAGTCTCACCAGGGTAGAAATTATGGTCTTTGCTTGTGAAGGCGGCGGGCTTGCCGCCGATGTAAGCCAGGAGGGGCCGGTTATTGCGGATCAGTGCTTTGCCTGCCGGCGTAGCGATCCAGTCGGGAAGCTCATAGGCCGTGTACATCAGTTCCGGCCGACGCTCGATGTAGTCCGGGCTGAGGCCCGGCCGCTGCAGATGATCCCAGTCAACCTTGAACTCGCTGCGTGCTTGGTTCACGCCGCTCCGCAGCTTCCAGAAGTCCGCGTTCTGCCATAGATTCGTGGCCGATACCCCCCATGTGCGGAAGGCGCGAAAGTTGTCCGCAATGTACATGCCGAAGATCGGCTCCCGTTCGTCGAAGTGTGCGTCCAGGTCGTGAGGATAGCTCCACCGGCGCCATAAGCTGCCGGCCTTGAACTGCTGGTCCTCCCATCGGTCGTTCGCCTTCTCCCATTCGCTGATCTTGTAAGCTTGATCGCCGTAGAACTGGGCATTCCACTCGGCAAGGCACAGGTCCCACGGGACACTCGCCCCCCCGTAAGACCGCCCGCCCCTGAACCATCCCCGGTACATCGCCCAGTCCCAGGTGCACGGCGCGGCGTATTCGCACGTGAATATCGGTTTCACGCCCGCGGTTGCCCAGTGCTCAAACCAATCGGACATCTCCTGGATCGGCACCCAGTTCGGGTAGAAGTTCGTCGTGTTCATTGCGCTCAGATTGCCTGCGGAGTGGTGATAGACGATGCGCGCCGGGTCCATCTGCTTCACAATCGCCTCCGCCCGCAAGGCGCGTTTGACGGCGCTCGAAGAATCTCGCCCGGGCGGCTCGTAGATCCCGTCCATCAAGTCGGGATTCATCTGCTCGTCGTACCCGTTCGAGTTGTGGTTCATGGCATAGAAGACAACGGACGGATGATTCTCCGCCACGTGAACGTAGAACGCCGCATGGCGTGCGTAGCCGTTGTTCCGGTCGGCGTCGGGCGCATCCCAGTCATACTGGCCGAAGTGCGGCTGAGTAAGCGCTACGAGTGTCCCCGCATCGTCCGCCGCCCGCAGGACTTCCTCGAAACTCAGATGCGAACCAGGCTCGCAGCCGTAATTGCCGGTGTAAACGAAGTTCACTCCGAAACTCTGAAGGCGCTTCAGGCTTTCGAGCACTGCCCCATAATTGGCAAGCGCGGCTCCGTCCTGGGCATGGTTTAGGGGCACAGACGAAAGGAAAACACGGCTCCCGTTCAGGTAGAAGTCCTTGCCCTGTATCCAGAACTCCCGGAATCCGAACCGCGCCGGCAGGGCGCTATCCAGGACCTTTCCTGCCGCGTCCACCAAAGAGAGATTCACCTCGTACATGTTCTGCGGCGTGTTCAGATCCCAGAGCCTCTCAGGCTTCCATTGCGCAGTGAACGCCGTGCGGCCGTCTTTGAGGTCGCTGCCGCTGAACGCTTTGCTGGCGAACTCCCCGACGGTGCGCGCGCCATCCATGACCTGCGCCCGAAGAGCGTACTGCGCATCGGCGGTCAGGCCCTCGATCGCCGCATCGAACGTGATCTCCCATTTCCGCACCGAAGTGTCCACCTTCACGTCGCTTGTGCGCGCGCCCGCGGGCATCCCGTCCATGTACACGTCCCCGCAGAGCCCGCGACGCGCCACCGTGCCCCTTACCTCGCGCGCTCCGAAGGTGTCGTTGTAGGACATCATGACGGCCTTCAGCGGCATCGCCAGGACAAGTATGCTGAGCACGTGCTTGCTCCCAGGGCGGCAGGCGGACGTGATGTCCACGTCGCCCCACGGGAACCGGATGTCGCCCATCTTCTTGCCGTCAACGTACACAGTCGCAAACGAGTTCAGGTATTCCACGTGCAGGGCAATCCGGCGGCCGGTCCATTCCGCGGGAACCGTGATCTCCCGTTGGTACCAGGCCGAAGTGACCTCGCCCAACTTCTGGTCCTTCCAGGTCGGATGAGAATAGAGTATCTGGGCCCCCCCCTCCCTGGCGCTCGCCGGCCAGGCTCCCGGCACCTTGAAATAGCCCCATCCGTCGGCGGGCACGGCATCCGCGGCCTCCTTGGCGGGCTGCCAATGCCACAGGCCATTGATGCATATCCGCTCTCGCGTCGGAGTCTTCTCCCGGTAGGCCTTCTCCATGTCCCACATGGCCTTCACGCCGTTGGGCAGCATCATAGCTGCACCCTCCTGCGCGGCCGCCTGCCGCGCCAGGCCAGAAACAAGCGCCGCCAAGACACACACAAGGACGCCTGACCTCCCACCGACAAGTTGCATACCCTTGCCTCCTATTTTGCTATTCTGGCGTTGTGTCACGTGATGCGGGACATCGGGCACGACGACTCGTGCTGCTCGGGCCATGTCAGCACGATATCCCGGTGCTTCCTCACAGTCAACAGGCATACATTGTCCCCGTTGCAGGGCGCGCTTGGAGACGAGTTCAGGATCCTCACATGGGCCGAGGCGGCGTCTGCCTCGTGTTCTCAAGCAAGCCTTTCATGTACCCGACCGCGAAGATGCGCCCAATGATCGCGTAACCGGGCCTTTCGTTGGACTCGCCTTCCATGGTGGGCGCGTGGTCTGGCCGTATCGGGCCATCGAACCCGACTTCCCTGTAGCAGCGCATTGCCGCAAGCATGTCCGTCTGGCCATCGTCGTGGAACGTCTCCACGAATCTTTCGGCCGTGCCGCGGATGTCCCTGAAGTGCACAAAGAAGAGCTTTCCTTTCCGGCCGAAATGCCGGATCGTCTCGCATAAGTCCACTCCCATCGCTGCAATAGTGCCCTGGCAGAAGGCGGCGCCATGGAAACCGCTCGGGCGCAGGGAAAGCGCCCTTTCGATGGCGTCGGGACTCGTGATGATCCTTGAGACGCCCCTGATGGACGCGACCGGCGGGTCGTCGGGATGGAGAGCGAGCTTGACCTTGGCCGCCTCGGCCGCCGGCACGGCCTGCTCCAGGAAATAAGCCAGGTTGTCCCAGAGGCGTTCTTGTTCGACAACTCCGGCGGCCGTTAGCGGGGCTTTGCGGACCAGCTCGTAGTCGAAACTGGGAGCGAGGGCGCCCCCGCGGGACGGTGTGTCGGTGCGGGTGCGGAACCATCCCAGGACGGCCATGAAGTTGTAGCACATGACCGGTATTCTGAGTTCGCCCATCATCTGGAGCAGGTCGCAGTATGCTGCGATGTCCTCGTCGCGCCCGGGCAGGCCGAGCTTGATGCGGTCCATGGGGAAAGGGTCGCTTTCGACAACCCACAGCGTCAGGCCGGCCTCCGCGAACCGGTCCTTAAGTTCACCGAGGGTTTGCCGGTTGAGCGGTCTACCAGGTGGGAGGTGCGCAAGGTTCGTCACCGCGTAGTCCACGCCGGCTTGTTTGGCCAGCTTCCAGGCGGGTTCCGGGTAGGGCCTGAGCATCATGGACAGTTTCATTTCGGAGACCACGGTCCGCTCCTCGCTTCGGCCGGTACGGCGTATGCTCCCCGACCGGTTCAGGGGATTCGGCAGGTGTTGAGCAAATAGCCGCCGTCAAGGTACATCGTCGTGCCGGTTGTGTAAGCCGCGCCGTCGGAGACGAGGTAGACGGCGGCTTCGGCTACTTCTTCCGGCCGTCCCGGGCGCCGCGCCGGGATGGCCGTCTGGATGTTGTTGGGGCCATATTGTATGTAATGGGCGGTCCTGTCGGTTTCGATGAGGCCGGGGGAGATGGCGTTGACCTGGATGCTATAGGGTGCCAGTTCCATGGCATAGGCTTTGGTCAGCATCAGCACGCCGGCCTTGGCCGCCACGTAGTTCACGGCTACGGCTGCTCCCTCGCGGGCCAGGGCCACGGCAATGGCTCTGCCGATGCCGCGGCTGCCCCCCGTCACCAACGCCGTCTTGCCGTTCAGTTGCATCTTGCAGGCCCTCACAAATCTCCAAACTGCTCGTAAACCTGATCAATGGGCATTCCGCCCCGGATCAGCTCGCGCTCCTTTTCTTCGAAGGCGAAGATTTCCTCTGCCTTCAGGAGCACCTCGTCAACGTAGTCCGTGGGGATGACCTGCAAGCCGTCGCTGTCGCCGAAGATGAAGTCGCCGGGGTTCACCACGACATAGTGCGTCAGGTGGCCCGGCACGTAAATGGGCACATTGACCTCAAGCACCCGGTAGCCGCCGTATGCGTTGGGGGTCGTGCCCCGGCTGAAGTATGGAAAACCCTCCATCCGTCGGATGTACTTGGTGTCCCGCGTCATGCCGGAGTTGACAACGCCGACGCATCCCCGCGAGCGCGCCAGAGTGCAGCTCATCTCCCCGAAGACGGCGGCCTGCATGTTGCCCCCCACGTCGAAGACCAGCACGCACCCGGGAGCGACTGCCGCGTGCATGCGCTTCTGGGGGGAGCCCTCCTTTTCCCACTTGAGCGCCCGCTCCCGCTTCTGCTCTTCGGTCAAGTGGATCTCGGGCGCCACCGAGTGCCACTTAACCGGCAGGGCCCTGCCGGCGATCACGTCCCCGTCCCTGAGCGGCTTGATATCGTGGGCCAGCACCATGTTGACTATGCCGCTCATCCAGAGGGCGTCCGAGACGCATCCTCCGTAGAGGCTCTTGTAGCGCTGGACGCGCTCCAGGTCGTCTACGTCCAGCTTCCTGGGCTCCGCCACCAGCGCAGGGATCCTGTGAGGATATTCCGACTGCCTCACTTGCGTAGTGCGGTAGCTCGGCCTGCGTTCATGGTTCGACATGGCGCTCCTCCTGCCCTGCACGCCTGCACCGAGACATGACGGTTCGCGGGCTGAGTATATGGCGCCCGCCTGCCCCGGTCAACGCTACGGCAATTTGGGGCACCAGCTTCGGCCCGCGCTTAAGCAGCCGCAATGCCAGCTCCACCAGCCCCTCGCCCCCCGTGCTCGCCTGCCATCCGAAGCCTCGCGCGAAGGAGGGTCCCGTCGTTCTCTCCTGTTCTACTGTTCTCCCTTTCTACTGCTCTGCGGCTCCGCCGCTGGCCGCCCCTTGGCCAGCCAGTTGGCTATCATGCACACCTCCTGTTCTGGCCTGCCGAAGAAGCGTCATCCCGATGCCGCCACCGGGCGCCGCGTCTGCCTTGTGCGGACGCGCCGAGGCCTTGCCCGCCTATGGAGGGACGCGCTTTGTCGCGTCCGCGTCGTTGCACAGCCGCCCCCTGGCCGGCCACGCTGCTTATTGGGCACCACACCCGATCTGGCCTGCCAGCGGTTGTCATTCCGAGTTCGCTACAGGGCGAACGAGGAATCTCGGGAAGGGGCATGACTCCCAATCGGGAACAGTCCCTGGCCTCTTATTGACCCGGAAACCCCGGTGGTTGTCCTGTGCCTTGTGGCACAGCCGCTCTTTGGCCTGCCACGCTGCGTCTTGAGCACCGCACCCCCTCTGGCCTGCCGAAGGACTGACGTCCCGAGTTGGCCGCAGGGCGTCGCGTGCGCTTCGCTGGGACGCGCTGAGGCCTTGCCCCCCGGATTTGTGGCGAGTCCCTCGCTAATTCGGGTAGCCCCCGGCGTCCCCGCCGGGGTGTGGATGATCAGGGTCCCACCTTTGCCCGCCGTACTTCTGGCGGGCCCAATCCGCCGTCCGGCAAGTTGAGCGTGCGGCTTCGGCTGTGGTCCTGCGCCGTTGTGGCACAGCCGTCCCCGGCTGTGGTCGTCGTGTTGGGGCTGCTATGGCATCTACCGTGCAGCCGCCCCGGGGGCGGGCCAGAAAAGCTCTGTCCGCCCCGTCTCAACGTTGCATATGAATACTCGCCCACCATCTCCACTCACGAGGATCTCATCATCCGATAGCCACGCGACTGACCGGATCGTCTCTACGTAAGCTGAGATCTCTATGGCCTTTTTGCGTAGGGAATCGGTCTCGACCACAGTCAACTGTGGTAGGTATGGCGGCTTTGGAACGTTAAGTACTCCCGAGTTCCAAAGCGCCAGCCTCTTCCCCGAGGGGCTGAAGCGTACCCAGGGACCCCTCACGTCATGAGACACCCGTTGACCACCGCCGCCCGTGGTGGGAACCAAAAGCATCTCACGCAGGTTCTCGGCCGGCTTTGAGAAGAGCGATGCGAGGAAGCCTTTGCGGGGTTGGGCCTTTTGCGGAAGTTCAACGGCCAGCCATTTCCCATCCGGAGAGACAGCAAACATTCCGAACCCAAGCCGTGAGCCAAAGGTCACTATCTGGGTACGCCGCGCTGGCTTCCCTGGCTCAACATCAAAACGACTGAAAGCCGCTGCCGGTTCCCGGCTCCGGTCCATAACCTCGCCAATCACCATACTTATTGTCTTGCCCTCCCTCTTCGCCCAAAGCAACCCCCAGATATCCGGGCCACTTAGTCCCCATGTGAGGAGGGGCTCAGCCAACCACTGCTTGTCGCTTCCGTGTGCCAGATAGACGCCCTTATCACCATGTAAGAGTTCGTCTTCGCCAGTGAACACGAATTCCCCCGGCCCCGTTGGAAGGAAATTGTCGGGCAAAGGCTGGGCGCCAGCAATTTCCAGTCGGGTGACTGCCCCAGTCTGCGCGTCCAAAATGAACGGCCCTAAGGAGCCGGCAATCGCGTCACTGTAATGCCAGCCCATGAGTCGCTGGCACAAAATGTGCCTGCCGTCCGGAAACCACCCCATCGCCCCGTCAATTGCACCGTCTGGCGGGACCGTCCGCGCCACTATGTCGCGGCTCCGTTTGTCGAGCACGACGACAGGCACGGGATCACCAAGTCCGGCTCCCAAAGAGCAAGCCACTAACTCGCCGGACGGACTCACTCGAAAGTCGCATGCTTCCTGGAACGCCGCTGGCCTTTCCTGACGCACGTCAGAGAGCAACGCAAGTTCCACCATCGCCACCGCACATAGCACATTCATGGTGACCTCCCTAAAAGTGTTTAATTCTGGAATTCTGGTGACACCAGGAATTCTGGTGACACCATACTTATCTCCCACCATGCGGGCCTTCGGCCCACGCCGCCGTCCGGCCTTCGTAGTAGGCCTGCGGCCCGCTACCGGTACACCGTCACGTTGGGCAGCGAGTTCTTCAGTTGCTCAACACCCACTTCCGTGACCTTGGTTCCCACGAGGTCGAGGTCCTGCAACGCCGCCAGCCCGTTCAAGTGCTTAAGGCCCGCGTCCGTGACCTTCGCGCCCTCCAGGCCAAGGGACCGCAATTCCGTCAGCCCCTTCAGGTGCTCCAGGCCGGCGTCCGTGAGCCGCGTGTCCCCCAAGTTAAGCTCTTGGAGGGCCGTCAGGCCCTTCAGGTACACCAAGCCGCCGTCCGTGACCCGCGTGTCCCCCAGGTTAAGCGTTTGGAGGGCCGTCAGGCCCTTCAAGTACACCAGGCCGGCGTCAGTGACCTGAGTCTGCATCAGAGAGAGCCCCTGCAATCCCGTCAGCCCCTCAAGGTACTTCAGCCCCGCATCCGTAACCTGCGTATTGCTCAGAACCAGCCACTGCAGCGCCGTGAAGCCTTTCAGGTGCTCCAAACCTGCGTCCGAGACCTTGGTATCCGATAGAACAACGCACTGCAAATTCGTCAGCCCCCTCAGATTCCCCAAGCCTGCGTCCGTGACCTGCGTATTGTCCAACAGGAGTACCTGCAATCCCGTCAGGCCCTTCAGATGCTCCAGGCCCGCGTCTGTGACTTGCGTCTGCGTGAGGTGGAGCGTCCGCAGCGCCATCAGCCCCTTTAGGTGCTCAAGCCCCGCATCCGTGACCTTTGTTTCCCCGAGGTTGAGCCACTGGAGCGCCGTCAGTCCCTTCAGGTACTCCAGGCCAGCGTCCGTGACCTGCGTTCCTAAAAGGCTCAGCTCCTGCAATGCCGGCAGGCCCTTCAGATGCTCAAGGCCCGCGTCCGTGACCTGCGTTAACGATAGGTTAAGGCTCTGTAAGCTCGGTGTCCGTCACTCTTGCCTTATCCGCGTGCATCCGCCGTCATCCGCGTCTAAAACCAGGCGTAGGTCTCCGTCCCGGTACCTGCCTGCCGTATCAGTGGCCATCAGTGCGCGCCGGCCACCGGCCCGACGCCCATCAGCGGCCAAAGCCGTTCGCCCGTCCGTCTTAGCTCCTTCAACACCGTCATCCATCGTCATCCGGCGTTATCCGTGTCAACGCTGTAGCCTTGTCCTTGCCGTTCGGTTGTTTCCCGCAGGCCCTTCATTGCCCGTGTCCCCGTCTCTCGGTGTTTAGTACTTCTCGACGATCACCGGCCATCACGGTTCATCAGTGTCGAATGCCGTTCGTCCGCCGCCGCATGTTATTGTTGAGCAAATCAGTCATATTTTATGTGCTTACTGCTTGCAGAGTTAAGACAAATTGGGTTCGTTTCGCAAAAACCGCTCCTTCTGAACCAGAAGCAGGGCCCCCCGACATGGAACAATCCCCCAGCCAGGCCGGCCCGCGCCTGAGCCCCCGCAACGGCGCCAGAACGCCTGCGCCGCCCCTTCGCCCCGGCGAGAGCGTGCCCCGAGTTGCACCGCGCCTCGGCGGCTGCCGCGTCCACGCCAAGCCCGAAGGCAACCGGGTACGCTACATCCTGCCCAAGAGCTTTCCGCACCCGCCTCATCATATGCAACTCTCGAAGAGCCAGCCCTTGTACGTATCCGCCACGCGGTCGTTCCTGCCGTCGGCGACGACTGTGCCCGGAGCTAAACCCCAGCCGTTGATCGCACGGAGGCGTGGTCAACGCGCTTCTCCCCCCATATCCTGCCTGCTCAGTACCTTTTTATTGTCCGACACCAAGAGTTCCTCAGTCCCGGACCAGCCGGCCGCTTCCATGGGCCTCCCGAATCCCAGATCCCAGTCGAACCAGAGAGGAGTGCCGGCGGAGCGGCCCGCTGGACGGCCCAGGATCACAAACGGGACACCATCTTCAGATGCGTAACGCAGCTGCCCCTCTGCTTTCACTAGCAAACAGCCCCCCTTACGAACCTGACCGCCGGGCCACAGGTCAGCCTCAACAAAACCGATCTCATGCCCCCACAGCTTGAGTGATCTGTGAGCGATTGTCCCTCCTTCCACCCCAGGCCTCTCGTCACCATAGGTGACGACCCAACAGCCAACCACTTGCATGCTCAGGTCCAGCGCAACCAGCACGAGCACCAGCAAGATGCCCCCGAGCCGAACTCTTCTCCCCGCCAGAGCGGACTGATTGTCTGAAGCGCCCGCAGCGACTGCCGACGTGGCCTTGGCCGTTCCGGATCGCGACAGCGGCAAATAGAGCAGGGCGGCAAGCACTATGCCGAGGGCAGCGAACCAGTAAGGGTGGTACATCGCCGAGAAGAGAAGCGCCAAGACCGCAACCGTCAAGAGCAGCTCCAGGGACTTTCTTGTTGTCCTTGGCAATTGCACTATCACGTGTCTCCTTCAGCCGAATATCATCCCCATCGCCAAGTTGTCCCCGGACTCACTCGGCATCCGGTCCGAGAACTCCATGCGCCTTGTCGATCCCAGCCATGCCCTTCTCACCACTGTCGGCGTACTGATGCCCAGAGTTCCGTCCGTCATCGGCGGCCATCCGTGTTAATCTGTGTCGAAAGCCTTGCCGTGCCGCGGCTCTGGTCTGTCAGGTCAGTATGTTTGAGCTTGGCCAGCGTCCGCCAGCGGCGGACGCCCATCAGCGTCCATTCCGTCGAAGCCGCTTCCCCAACATTCGCGCGGCCCTCTGGCCGCCTGAATGTCAGCGGCCTTCGGCTAAATTGTCGGCCGTGCCGACAATCCGTCACCATTGGCGACAGCCCGTTATCCGCGTCTATACCCCAGCCGTAGGTCTTATTGTCCGTACCTCCCTGCCTTATCAGTGGTCATCAGTGTAAATCAGTGGCCAAAACGTTGCCGTGGCCGTCCCGTGGCTCTGGTCCTCTTTCCAAGCGCTTAGCGCGTCATCATAAACGCCATTTGTGCCACTAATCATAGACGGAGCCGGCCTTGTTGTCAATCGCTTCACCTGGATAGCTTTCCTGGCCTGAATCCTGTCCCCCGTCCGAACAGCCCGGCCTGTCGGATGGTACGCGGAGGTCGGAGTAACCCGCATCCCGGCTTGTCGCAGGAGTATGACGTGGACGCTGTCAGAGGAGGGATCTGCGTTGCCCAACTGAAGGCGCAACACGGCTCACGCGGCACCTTGTCAGAGGCTCTCAGTAATGCGCCAGCGAGCCGTGCATCTTCGCGCGCCGCACCGCCGCCCCAAAGGCCAACAAGCTGAGCGGCAGCCCCGCCGCCGTGAAAAGCAGCAGAGGCACGATGCAGCCGGACAACTGGACGAGCCCGTGCCCTTGCAGCAGCGCCATCCGCATCCCCTCCAGCGCATACGTCAGCGGCAGGACGTGCGCCACCTTCTGCAGCCACTCCGGCAGCACGGCGACCGGGTAGAACACCCCGCCGACCAGCCACGACAGGCTGACAAAGAGCCAGTTCATCGGGTTCCCCCGCTTAAAGACCATGATGAAGCTGGCAGAGAGGATTCCGATCATGCTGAAGGCCGCGATCGTGAGGACCAGCATGGTGAGCGCCGAGACGTAGTTGGCGCGCCCCAGGTCCACCCCCAACAGGAGTATCCCGACCAGGATGAACGTCAGAACGCGCAGGGACGTCACGACGAAGCTGAAGATGGACGAGAAGAGGATTATCTCGGCGATGCTCGTCTGCGTGACGAGCAGGGCTTCCAACGTGCCGAGCGTCTGGGCCTCGCGCACGCACGACGCGAAGCTGTTCAAGGCCACTTGCAGGTAGCCCCCGAAGGCAACGCCGATAAGGACGAACGCGAAATAACTGCCGCCGTAGGGCTCAAGGAAAGGCAGCTTCGTCTGGCCGAACAGGCGCGAGAGGAAATAGAGCGTGAGCGCCGAGAACAGGATGCCGCCGAGCTGCATGACGAAGGACAGGCGGTAGCTGGACTCGGACAGGAGGTCCTTCTGGAAGAACGCCCAGGCCTTGCGCAGCGTCCTCATGGGCCATCCTCCTGGACCAGGCGCGAGAACAGGTCCTCCAGCGACGGCCGCTCGGGGTGGAAGGCCCGCACCTCAAGGCCCGAGGCCATCATCCTGTCCAGCAGGATCCGAGCCTCGGCCTCCTCCAGGCCGGCACGGAGCGTGGCGCCGCCCTGACGCGACGGGTCGGGCGCCAGTTCCATCTGGCGGCCGTCCAGGCCGAGCGCCTGCATCTTCGACCGCAGTTCCTCTGCGCTTCCAACCAGGTCGAAGCGGTAAGTCCATCCCTGCCCCAGCAAGGCGTGCATCTCGCGGAGCGCCCCGCAAGCCCGCAGGCGGCCCTTGTCCAGGATCGCCACTCGGTCGCAGAGCTGCTCGGCCTCCGGCAGGTTATTGGTGGCATAGATGACGGTGCAGCCCCCTGCAATCAGCGTGTCGCGCACGAAGCGCCGTATGGAATGCGCTCCGATGGCGTCCAGCGCGCGCGTCGGCTCGTCCATGAGCAGGATCCGCGGCTCGTGCAGGAGCCCCCGCGCGATTGCCAGACGCTGCTTCATGCCGCTGGAGAAGGCTTTGAACGGTCGGTCAGCCGCGTCGGCCAGGCCGGTCAGATCGAGCACCTCCTCAATCCGGCGCGCAGCGCTGGGCCCGTAGAGGTCGTTCAGGACGGCGAAGAAGCGGAGGTTTTGGCGCGCCGTGAGCCGCCAGTAGAAGCTGCGCTCTTCGGATATGACGCAGCCGATGGAGCGCCGCACCGCGCCTCCCTCGCGGGCCACGTCGTGGCCTTCAACGCGCGCGGCGCCGCTCGTGGGCAGGATCAGCGTCGAGAGGAGCTTGAGAAGCGTGGTCTTGCCCGCGCCGTTGGGGCCGAGCAGGCCGAACAGTTCGCCCGCGCGCACCTTCAGCGTCACATCGTCCAGGGCGGTGAGCTGGCGGCGCGTGAACGGGTGGCGGAGCATCTCCCGATAGCGCCGGGGCTCGGGGAAGCGCTTCGTTACATGCTCGATTTCGATGGCCCAGTCCACTTCGCGTCACCTCCCGGCCCGAGTCGGCACGGGCGGGCTGCCTGCGGCGAGCGCTCGGAGGGCGAGCGCTCCGACCCGCCTCACCGGCGCAAGCCGCTCAGGGAGCGCGCACGCGCGAGCGACCCAGTTCGGATCTTCCGCAGCCCGGCGGACCGCCCGGGGCACCGCGCCGAAGCTGCCGTTGGGCCGCAACAGTTCCTCGGCGGCGGCCACGACCACCCAGTCGGGAACAACCGACCGCCCGGGCGGGCACCGCAGGCTCCGCTGCACTGCGATCTGCTCCAGCACGAACGCCCGCACCGCCCGCATCCGGCTCCGCCGATAGAGGTGCATGATAACCGGTGACGGCACAGCGGCGCCACAGACGCGCCGGGCCGCGGCCAGGGTCAGTGCTGCATGGCGTGCCCAGCCGTCCCTGTTCGCCCGGTTTACAAATTCGTCCCAGTCCAGATGCCGCGCTGCTCCGAGCACGAGCGCCAGGTCCATGAGCGAGCGCACGCTGCCCACAAGCGGGTCCGCCAGCGCCGTGTGCAGGCAGATGTGCGCCACCATATCCTCCGGGGCAAGAGTCAGCGCGGGGGCCTGCCCGACGCGCGCCGGCCGCACGCGCTGCCAGATCCCCCCGAGGTCAGCCGTCACGCCAAATCCGGGCGGCACGAGGTCACGATGCAGTTCGAGCATTGGGCCGCCCGCCGTGTCCACCCAGGGGGCGTCGTGGTGGTGGTTGCGCCGGTACCACTCGCGGCGGGCGCCCGCTTCAGGCGCAAAACCGAGCGATGAGAGCGCGGCCTCCGCGCGGTCGAGTGCGGCTTCGCGCACCAGCAGGTCAATGTCCGCCATCGGCCGGAGGGCAACGTTCCCCCAATGGCTTTCGGCGAGCGCGGCTCCTTTGAGCAGGACCGCGTCCACTCCGGACGCCTGGAGCGCGCCGAGCACCCGCTCCAACGCGGCCATGAAAAGGCTGTTGCGCAAGCCGTTCGCGTAATACGCGCTCTGGAGCCGGGCCATCGCGCCGCCCGGAACCGCGCCGTCCATGTCGCGCAGCAGGGAATACAGGAGCGGTCCCAGGCCGTTCAGGGCCGCGCATTCCAGGACGTAGTCCCAGTCCAGGGACGTTCGCACGAGCCCGGCCACGGCGTCCGCTCCGCCGCGCCCGCTTCCGAGCGAGCGAGCGCACGCGAACAACAGCTTTCGCTCGCGACGATACACGCGCCCCGGCCCTTTCCTAAGGGTTCGGATGCTCTACGCTAACGGCGAGGCCGAACGCGAGCAACTCCCTCAGGAAGGCGCGCGAATCCTCCCGCGCCTGCTCGGGTTCGACGTTAAACTCGCTTCTCAACGCTTCCGTTATGCCCTCCAGGTCGGCGCCCTCCGCCAGCAGACTCCAGATCAGGAGCCCCGTGGTGTTCAAGGCGTAGGGGAGCCTGCGCTCGGTGCTGATGAGCGCGCCCGAGTCCTCATCCAGCCGCGTAAAGAGCACCTTCGGCGCCTGTCGGAAGAGCGCGGTCTCGAGCTTCATTGGCGTCCTCCGCGCGCCCGTACGGTTTGACGGCTCGCCCGCAGGTCCTCTGCCCAACCGCTTTCGGGCAGGTCGCCGATCCAGTCCATGAGGCCGAAGTGTTTCAGGCAGTACCAACACGGGAAGCGGTCCATCTCGCTCAGTTCCCCTCGCTCGAGCCTGCGCAGCTTCTGCATAAGGAATTCCGTTACCGTCGCCATCGCGATCCGGTGGGCTTCCGGCAGGGTCACCTCCTTAAGGTCCGCCAACGGCTCGTCCTGATCCGGCGCTGCCGCGTGTCCCGTAACCTGGCAGCAGAACCGCACCAGGCCGTTGGCGTCAATAAACAGCGAGCGCATGGCCAGCGTCGGGCAGGGCGCCAGCAATTCGGGGCCCTGCGGGCCCACGGCCAGTTTCACATCCAGGCGGAAAGCTGCGCGCAGCCGTTCGGCGTCTCCTGTAAGCCTGTGCAGATCTTCGGGCTCGAGCAGCCGCCCGAGCGCAGCCATCGGCGGCGTCGGCATCAGGGGGATAAGCGTGAGGGCCTCGGCGCCGAGCTTGCTCGCCAGCAGAGCGATCTGCTCCACGTCGTCCAGGTTCGCCCTGGTCACGGTCGTGCGGAATCCTACCGGGACGTCGTCCGCGCGGCAGACGCTGGCCGCTTGCAGCAGCCGTTCAAAGGACCCCGGCCGGCGGGTCAGGTCATGGAGTTCCGGGCCGGATCCGTCCAGGCTGAACTCCTGGCGCAAGATGCCTTCCCGGTATGGACGCAGGGCCGGGTACTGCTCGACAAAGCTCCAGCCGTTGCTCACAAAGCCGAACTTGAGTCCGCTCTCGCCCAGCATACGCGCCAGGCGGGGGAACTCGGGATGCAGAGTCGGCTCGCCGCCCGTCAGGCCAAGAAAGACATCGCCGAGCAAGCGGCCGTACTCGATGATTCTCTCGAGGACCGCCAGGTCCAGGTCACTGCCAACGCGGTCCAGGTAACAGTGGGCGCACTGCAGGTTGCACCTCGTCGTGGCTTGCAGGCCGAGGGTGAATGACATCTTCAGGCGTCTCCATCCGTTGCCTGAGCTGTGCAGAGTCCGCGCTCGCGGAAGGATGCAATGATCTTTTCCAGGTCCGCCATGACGTCCGCGTCGGGGGGCACCGAGTAGGCCGCCCGCAGGCGCTCGCCCATCTGCTGGAGCGAGAGGCTGCCATCGCACATCTCCCACACGAGGCCCGCCGCTTCGTTGACGACGTGGAGGTCCCCGCTCTCCGGGTCGTAAAGGATCCACTCCTCGCCGAGCTGCCGAGCCAGCACGCCAGGCTTGCGCCGTGGTCGCCCATCAGGCATCTTCAACTCCTTCCCATATCGCCCAATGTGCGCGCCTCGTGTCCGTTGATCCTCAGCAGGACACGCAGCGGCAGCAGGAGCAGAGACGGCTGGAACGGCAGGCGGCCCCGGCATCGGAACGCGACATCTACTGCGCGCCAGAGGGCTGACTTGCGCTGTCGGCGCCGCTCGTTCACGTGCGCGCGGAGCCACAGGCATTTGCCGGCCAGTCGCCACAGCGGCGCCTCCAGGTCCAGCCACCTGTCGCGCCGCCGCACCGCCACCACTTTTCCCACCACGTCGTTCGCTTGGGCAAAAGCCGGTCCCCGCGCGCCGCTGTCACTGCTCACTCGGAGGGACCGCTGGTCGCCGCTCTCCTTGACCTCGATCACCCGGTTTACGATGAGCCGGCCCTCGGACCAGAGCACGGCGATGTCGCCCACGCGGAGGTCCGCGGTGCCGTGCCGAATGCGCAGGCGGTCTCCCTCTGTGAGCAGAGGCGCCATGCAATTGCCTTCGAGCGTGAATTCGCTCAGCACCCCTGCCTCCGCCCGAAGGCCCAGCAGGCCGCGAATGTGCGCTTCGGGGATCATGAACAACCCTCCGGTGGCGTGGCCGTCTCAGCTAATTCCAGCACATGGCGTGCCGTCTCGTCAATGGAACCGGAGACGAGCGAGAGGCAATTCATGCCTCGAACGATCGGGACAAGCTGCAGCACCTCCGGCCCCGGTGCGCCGAGGGTTGCCACGTAGGCACGCGCAACCTCGAAGAGCGCCTCCGACTGCTCCACCGGCTCGACGCACGGCCGGTCTCCGATGCCTCGCAGCAGGATCAACAGCCGCGGGCGGCATGCGCGGCCGATAGCCCCGGGAACGATGTCCTCGGGGTCGTACACCTGGACGGGTTCGGCGGGACCGAGGCGCAGAGGGGCCCGCCCATCAGAGGCGTTGAGTTTCAGCAACTCGACCGTGCGGGGACGCACGTTAACGCGGCGGGGGAAGGGGTCCACAAGGCCGTCGGGAAGGCGCAGAGCTGCAACTTCGTCACTCAGGAACCGGCAGCCCATCTGCGTAAGCCGGAGGACGAGGGTCGTCTTGCCGGCGCCCGAACCGCCGATGATGACGATGCCCCTCCCCTGCCACGAAACAACGCCTGCGTGCAGAAGCCGGTGCCGCGTGCAGTTCAGGGCCACGGAGGTAATCAGCGCGCTCTGCACCAGCGTGACAGGGTCCAAGCGGCCCTGGAGCACAATCTCGCCGTCCCGGCGGCGCTGGACAACGTGGGCGACGCCATTCCGGCGGGTCACTTCGTAGCAATACTCCGAGTCATCGTAAACGAGCCGCCCCGAGGCATCCAGATCATCGGCTATCGTGACGAGCGCTCCGCGTGAGGAGCCATTGGCCCTGGAGCGCGCAGAGAAGAATCGGCCGTAAAGATGCTGCAAGTGGTCCAGGACGGGTATGGAGTTGGACCGGACGCAGAGCCTACGCCTGAGGAACCGATAGGTGTCCACGAACTCCGCTTGTGCCAGCCCGTTGCTGCCCATGGGTCCCCAGCGCGGTTCTCGACAAGGCCCCGGATGTTTCTCTCCCGCAATGCTCCCGGCGGGCCGGGCGTACGGCGCGGGCACGGCGCTCAACCCGTAAATACGCCGTGCCCTTGCCGCACGACTGAACGCGCCGCGGGAACTCCGGCGAAAGACGCGGATACACTAATGGTGGCCGCAGACTTCTGTTTCTCTCTGCCGCAGTTGCCCGTGACGCTCTCTTTCCGGCGCCAGCCAACGACGATTAATCTACGTTATCGTCCGGTAGCTGCCCCGGCACGCCGTAGGCGGCGGCAGGCCCATGGGGCCGGACCGCCTGTTCCAGGCGCGCCTTGGGGTGCGTGGCTTTCACGCGCGGCGCCTCGTACTGCTTCTTCTCCTTACGTTTCACGCTGATTCCCCTTCAGCTAAAGGAATCTGAACTCGGGTCGCTTTTCCCCTGCGGAACGCGACCCGCAGGGGCCCAAGCGGGTTCAGGCCAACTCAGGCCCTATGTCGGTCTGATGAAATAACCAGCAGGACCACCATGGGGCCGGACCGCCTGCTCCAGGCGCGCCTTGGGGTGCGTGGCCTTCACGCGCGGCGCCTCGTACTGCTTCTTCTCCCTACGTTTCATGCTCCTCCTCCTGCCGTTAAGGTATCTTTGCCCCGGCGCACAATGCACCGGGCTCAACAGAATCGGCCGTGGTCTATGAGTTGTTAGCCTACGTCGGTATACCGTCAGGCTGACGGTAGTTTCCAACAACGCCATTCCCATGGGGCCGGACCGCCTGCTCCAGATGCGCCTTCGGGTAGGTTACCCGTACGCGCGGCGGCTTGTATTCTTTCCTGTGTTTCACCCCACTCCTCATTGAACTAAAGCAAGCTGGACTCGGCTCGGAGACCCCTCGACGGAACGCGACCCGGACCGGCCTAACCGCGATGAAGCTACGGCGGGGCCGTCGGTATTTGCCCGTAGGCGGCAAATGAGCCGTGAGGCCGAACCGCTTGTTCCAGGCGCGCCTTCGGGTAGGTTACCCGTACGCGCGGCGGCTTGTATTCCTTCTTACGTTTCACGCCCTTCCTCCGTGAGCTAAAGCACCTGGACTCGGGTCAGAAATCCCTTTAGGGAACGCGACCCGCAGTGGCCCCCGTCAATCCGGAGGCCGAATGTAGTTACCAACGAATCCCCCGTGGGGCCGAACCGCCTGCTCCAGGCGAGGCTTCGAGTAGGTCACCCGCACGCGCGGCGCCTGATACTGCTTCTTCTGCTCCCGCTTCATCCTGCTCCTCCATAGCTAAGACCCCGGAGTCCCGGCCGGTATGCTTTCGATACCGGCCCCACGTCCGCCGTGCGGCGGTGCTCACGCCGCCTCCCAACGACGCCGGGCCTGCTCCGCCGCACACGACCAGGACTCGACCCGCCTTCTTGCACCACTTCGCTCTGTGGGAAGGCCATGACCAGTTCGGACGAGCGGAAACCACCTCTTGCCAGGCATCTTTCAGGGGTCCGGTTTCCCCAAATCGCCACACGCATGGGCTCAACATGGCCCCTCGTGCAAGAATTAGGCTTCTATGCGTGCAAACCGCGCGCCGGGGTCCGGTGTTGTCAGAAACAGTCGGTCCGCGTTGTTCTAAGCGCTATATGTGTAGGGCGTTAAGATGAAATTGGCGTGAGGGGCCGACAGCGACGCTGTATGTGGTGTGTCGTCAACATGAGGGCAGGTCGTGTATTCGAAATTCAACACACCTGCTGGCCTGGGAGGAGTGGAGTCCCAACGGGCAAGATCACCATGGTGAGCCCGCCGCGCAGAGCGCCCACGGCCTTCTGCTGTTGCGCGGCGTGGCCCGTGGCCTGCGGCCAAGTCCGCTGCCTGAAGGCCACGAGGCGCATTGTGAGTGGCTCTCGGCTCGGCGGGCAGCGTGGCTGAGCCGTCAGAAATCTTTGGCGAAGCTGTTCCTATGGACTCAAGTGATGATCCTCCGGCTGGTCCGGTCAAGGGACGGGGGGCATGCCGGGCTGGTGAGGCTGTGTTGGCGTGTGTCAGAATAACGCCCACAGAATCTCGGAAAAAACCGTATTGACGTCTGTGAAATATGAGGTATACTTATGCGTGAAATAGGGAAACGCCGAGCGGTGGAGGGGGTGGGGCGTCCCGGAGGTTCTTGTCTCTTGCCTCTGGGAGGGTTTGCCCATGGGAACTCGGCAGTTGGGGCCGGTGGTGTTTGTTTCTCTCTCCATTTCACTTTGCGCCGCTGCCGTGCTTGCGGCCGTAGCGCTCAGTAACCTTCCTATTGTCGCCGCTCAGGCGCCAGCCTCAGGCGGATCGGCCTATACGGCCATTGCGGACTCGGGCGATGTCTACATAATCCCGCCCGACACGGACGTCGGCATTCCCCTGCCGCCGGGGGATGGCTTTCTGTTAGATGATCTCGTGACTGTCAGTATCTTCCAACCGTTTGCCGACCCTCCTTGGTTTCCCAACGGATGGGCGCCTCTTCTCTGTCCCCGCAAGAAGGCGCCGGCGAACAACCAGGCGGCCACGGTGAGAGCCATCGGAGACCCTGATGATTGGGGGCTTTACTTCTGGTCTTGCGTCATTGACCCGAACCCCGAGCAGCCGATTATTTGGCATGCCACAGGGCCAGATGCTGCGTTCGAATCGGAGAGGACGGGGACCTACGGCGCATGGGTTGATTACTATTACATACCGTACGACGAATGGGCAACCGACTATTCCGGGGACATCCGCGTCTTCGACGCCGAGCTGACTCTCAATGGAACCCCGGACGCGTCGGAAGAATCTCCGGGCGCGTTCATGGCCCTTGACTCGCCGGGGAAGCTCTTGACGTTAACCATGACGCCCGCAGACCCGGACACGGCAATGCCCGACGAGGCTCCTCAGAATGATCCGAACCGCAAGTTCCACGAGGGGCAGGCTCACGAGCGACGTGCGCCCTACACGGTGACCCTCACTGCCGGGACCGCAGTGAGCATCTGGTCGGACCCGCCGGGGGAAAACCCCTTGACGGACCTCGTATGGGGGTGGAAGAAGGTTGGCCAAACGGAGACTTACGTCGAACAGGAGCCGCCGTATCCGGCTCATCTCTGGGTCGTGCCCGAGGATGTGGGCGCGGGCGACCTGGAAGTGACCCTTCAATACAACACGATTAACGAATGTCCCGATTGGGCGCCCGATAGGGGTGGCGATGGGACTAACATTGCCCGCGACAGGGTGAAGGTCTCAGTCATCGCCGTGCAACTGTGGGTAAACGGCACGGATACATTCAGTGATGATTATGTCGTGAAGCAGAAGGAACCTCAAGCCGAGCCCCTGCCGGCGAACGTGCCCGCGGGGGCGACGGACAACCACATACCACTCACGGTGAAGCTGTTAGGCCCACAGGGGACAACCTGTCACCTTAAGCTTTCCCACACCAGCACGGGGAGCGGGCATGTGAGGTTCACGAAAGAGGATGGGGCGGAAATCCCGCCCGAGGGAATTCCAATCACCGTCGGGGCACCTCCCCTGAACGTCCGTATCTATGGCACTGATCCCAGTTCGGCCCTGAATGACGTCGAGATTCAGGCGCGGACGGTGGAAACTGGCAACGACGTCTGCGGGTACGAATATGTGACGGTCGTGTGGTTCAACGAGGCTGACCTGCATTTCCGCGGGTCTGATTGCCAAGGCCAGGGGCTAACCGAACACAGTACGGCCACCTTCAAAAGGTTCGCTTCATGGTTGCGGAACGAGGTTGGTATGGAGATTTACCCCAAGCCCCTTGATTGGGATTGGGACCGTGCCCAGGGCCAGATGGAGATTAGGTGCCAACCGAATCCTGACGTTAAGCTCACGCCAGACCTCACCTGGGACATTAAGCGGGATTGGTCATGCGCATACTGGGGTCCTGGGGTGGGTGGTACACTGGCCAAGCATGTTAGGGCTGGGGAATACACCTGGGCGTACGACGACTATCTCCCCGGTACCGACGAAGACTCAGATCAGAATGACGGGCTTACCTCGATCATGGTGATAGATGGTCCGGGCTTCGGCGATGCCAATGCCGGGTTGCCGTACACCGCCCAGTGCCGGTTCAATTGGAAATCCAAGTTTCACGAATGGATCGAGGTCAAGATAGGGGGAAAATGGTACGTTTGTTCCCCATACAAGGACTGGCGGTGCATCATGCATTTGGAGTTCAAGGGTCAGCAGCAGGGCTGGGGATATGCCAACGGAATCAACGAGATAGTTCCCGGCACAATCGGTGGTTTCGCGCACGACTGGAATGACGACTAAATGGGTCTGGCGCAAGCACAAAGAGGATCCTGAGATGAAAACCAATAGCTTTCTTGTGGCAGGAAGTTTGCTGATCTGCGCAGTCGGCTTAGCGTCCCGGGCCAACCCGGCTGACCAAATACGGCAGGGGGAAGACTGGCCCCAACTCATTGTCTCAGCAGATTCGAGAGACAGGACCCGCGGTGAGCGGTTCTTCGTCCAGCAAAGAGGGGCGAGGATCGCCACCTTGTTGCAGTTGGTAGATTCACCGGTGGAGGAAAAGGAGGGCTTCTACCAGAGGAATACGGCGCGCAACATTGCCATTCGACTGTTGGGGCAGCTTCGCGCACCGGAGGCCGTTCTACCTCTGGCACGACGGCTCATTCCGAAGACCGGGCAAGAGTCGGGAGCGACCGAAAGCCTCTCGGACTTGGTGATAACGCCCGCGGGGGATGCGCTTGTCGAGATCGGTACGCCGGCCGTGCCGGCGGTTGTGGACATTCTGGCTACCGTCGGCGTTTCCTCGGAAGACAAGGGCAGATATATCCATGAGGAACGGGGCGGGGGCGGCTATACCCGTCGTGTGGGGCCGCCGCTTGAGCATTCCAGCCATCTGGGGGACCAGTGCCTGAGGATTCTGGTGTACATCAAGGGCCTGGAGGAGACTGAAGCCGGCCTCCGAAGGGAGATAGCTGCGGAGACGGCTGAATCGAGGAAAAAGAACTTAGAGCAAGCCCTCGCTGCCCTTAGCCGCCCGAGCGTGCGGGAAGGCTTCCAGAGCATTCAAGCCCAGAAGGAAGCAAGGGAGCACAACGAATGGAGGGGCTGGTGGAAGAAGCAGGAAGAAGAGCAAGCCAGGAAGAAGGCCCTCCAACCTCACCCCGAACCCCAACCGGCCGCACCGGCAAATTAGGAGACCGCCTTCTCGCGGGCCACTGGTCGCAGCGTTCTGTCTGCCGGGATTCCCCGAGGGAGCCGTCGTGGGCGGACGACAAGGGCGGACAAGGAGAAGGCTGAGATGAGGGCCAAGTTCGTTGTTGGAGGAACAAGTTTGCTGGTGTGTGGAGCCGCGTGGGGAGTCATGGTGCTGAGCGCGGACGAGCCGCTGCAGCAGCCGGAATGGCGGCGGCTCATTGTCTCCCGCGACGGGCGCGACACGGCCCGCGCCGCCCAGACCTTGCTCGATGAGCAAAGGGCAACGGTCAGTTCACTGCTCCAAGTCCTGGAGTTGCCTGTTGAGCAAGGTGAGCCTTTCTTCGAAGATGGGACACCTCGGAACACTGCTATCAAGCTCTTGGGTAACTTGAGGGACCCGGAGGCCGTGCCGGCGTTGGCAAAGTGGCTGATGCCGAGGCCCGGCCAGGAGGTAGGTTCAGTCATGCGAGAGACTTTTCTTCCTCCAGCCGGGACTGCAATTGTGAAGATCGGCATGCCCGCTGTGCCGGCGGTACTAGACATTCTAGCTTCTGTCGGCGTCACTTCAGAACTGAAGGGCACTTATGTCCAAGAGGGGCCGGGCGTGACGCGCTACGTGGGCCCGCCACCCGAGCACCGCAGCCCACTCGGTGACTTTTGCTTGAGGATCTTGGTCGACATCAAGGGGCTTGATGAGACGGAGGCCTGCCTCCGGCGGTACATAGCCGCCGAGGAGGGCGTGACGAGGAAGAAGAACCTGGAAGGTGCGCTGGCCTTCCTGAGGCGCCCGGGAAGAGACAACTCTGAGAAAATCCAAGCCCAGAAGGAAGCGCGAGACAGGAGTGATTGGGCCGGCTGGTGGAAGAAGCAGGAAGAGCAGGCCAAAGAGAATGCCGCGCAACCTCAGCCCGAAGCCCAACCGGCCGCGCCGGCACATTAGGAGACCGGCTTCTCGCGGGAGCCGCTGGTCGCAGCGTTCTGTCTGCCGGGATTCCCCGGGGGGGCCGTCGTGGGCGGACGACAAGGGCGGACAAGGAGAAGCCTGAGATGAGGGCGAAGAGCGTTGTTGTTCGATTGAGTATGCTGGTCTGCGCGCTCGCGCTGGGAGTGATGGCCCTGGGCGCGGACCAGCCAGGTGAGCAGCCCGACTGGCGCATGTTGATTGTCTCCTCCCAAGGGGTCGAAAGGGCGCAGGCAGAGGAGCTTGTGCTCCAGGACCGCAAGGCAACTTTGTCTAGCCTGCTGCAGGTGCTCGAGCTGCCTCTCGAGGCCGACGAGCCCTTCTATAGCCCAGCAACGCCCCGGAATACCGCGATCAGAGTCTTGGGCGAATGGAGGGCACCTGAGGCCGTGCTCGCAATTGCACAGCGCTTGATGCCGATTTCAGGGCAGACAACGGCGAGTACTGTGGCAACTGACCTGAGCCCCGCCGGGTGGGCCTTGGTCAAGATCGGCATGCCGGCGGTTCCAGCAGTCATGGACATTCTGGCATCGGCCGGCGTTTCCTCAGAAGACAAGGGCGAGTATATTCACGAACTAATCGGAGGAGGGGGGCATACCCGCCGTATGGGCCCGCCGCTTGAGGGTTCAAGCCCACTCGGGGACCAGTGCCTGAGAATCCTTGTTCTTATCAAGGGCCTTGCGGAGACCGAGGCCGGACTGCGAAGGGAGATAGCCGCCGAGACGAGCGATTCGAGGAAGAAGAACCTCGAAGATGCCCTGGCGGCCCTTGGTCGCCCAAGCCTGCGCCAAGGCTTGCAAAACATCCGGGCACAGACGGAGGCCCGTGAGTGGAGCGACTGGCGGGGCTGGTGGAAGAGGGAGGAAGAGAAGCAGGCCAAAGAGAAGGCCCCGCAGCCGGGCGGGTGACGCCGGGCGTTGGGCAGAGCCCAACGCTGCGGAACTTCGTTCCGCCCGGCGCTACCCAGTAGTGAGCAGTATTGCAGCCCGGGCAGTAGCCTTGAGAGCAGCACAATTCGTCGCTGATGCGAAGGAGTGCGCCGGAGCATTATTGATCTTTCGAGAAGAAAAGGAAGAACCTGGACGCGCCAAGTCCGGTGGTTCACTGGCGTTTCGGCTACCGACCGATTTCTTTCTTAAGCGAAAGATCAATAGGAGGCCGACGTCGGCACGGGTTCCAGGCCGGGCGGACGGGTAAAGGTGGGACCCTGAATTGCTTTGGTGGAGGCCTTCGACGGAAGCCGTGGCACGCTCAACTCGCCATAGGGCGAGTTGGGCCCGCCACACGAACGGCGGGTAAACGTGGCACCCGATGTTGTGGTGCCCGCGGGAAGCCGGATCCGCCTTGGCTGCGGTCCGCCCGCGACGGCGCCCAAACCTGAGGCGGCTGGCACAACGGTGGACCATAGTCGGTGTCCCCGCAGCTCCAGCACGCTCAAGCTGCGCTTCGGCCCGCCACACGAACGGCGCGTAAACGTGGCACCCATGCCAGCACCCACAGCCGAAGGCGGTTGTGCCACAACGGACGCCGGTATTGGGCCGAATGGCGGCGTCGTTGGGGCTTGTTGCACAACTCTGCTGGGACGCCGCTCTGTCCCTCTGTGGCCTGCGGCAACAGCCCGCTCCGTCGGGGCCACGGGCCACCCTGTTAGGGGTTCTGAAACTCTCGGCTTTTTCCGGCCCGCCCCGCGGTGAACCCTATGCAGAGTGCTTCTTGAGGATGGCGGCAAGACCCCGGTTGATGCGGCAGTTCGCGAGCTTCCACGATTTCATCATGGAATCAATCTGCGGCTTGCTCATGCCGCGGAACTGCTCGGCAAACGGCTCCATGAGCAGCATGCCGCAGGCGTCCCTGATGCGACGCGACACTGCCCTGTCAATCGCCTCTTCTGAGACGCGACGGCCGCACGTCTTCTTCACGCGCTCCGCAATGGGCTTGATCCACTTCGCAAAACCGGCGCGGTCGGCCGTCCACTGGTCAACGCCCAGCTTTTCTTTCAAGCGGCGGACGGGCGCGGTCCGCCGCATGTAATCGCTCCTCGGGTCGAGCGTCGCCAGCCCCATGATGCCGACGTCTTTGTACGTCCACATGGACCACGAGTGGCCATGGCCCTCGAAGAGCGTTATCTGATCGTCTATGGTGTGAAGCCGGCCGCGCTTGACGGCGGGGTCTTTGGCGTGATGATGAGCGCCGAACTCCCCGCACCACATCGGCTGGCCCTGTCGCCGGGCAAAGTCGGCACGGGGCTTATAGGAACGCGCAATTGTCTCCGGATTGCTCCCCTCATGCGGATATGGGATGTTCTCAAAGTCGGAAGAAGTATAAATGTGGCAGGCCCAGACCAGCTTCGAATCGCACGATTTCAGCCCCTTGAACTGCGTGCCCCACATGTTGCCTTCGAGGAAGATGAGGTGCTTCTTGTCCACCTTGCGGATTTCGGCGACCACTTCCTCGTAGAGGCCCTGCAGCGTGTCCACGTCGGGCGCCACCGGCTCATTGAAGGGCTCATAGCCGGCGATCGTCGGCTCATCTTTATAGCGCCGGGCGATTGCGCGCCAGAGGCCGGTCAATCGGTCCCGGTAATCGCGGTGGCCATAGAGCAGGCACACGTCCGCTGGATTATCACAGTGCCAGTCGGGGTTCTGCCAGCCCTGTGCTGCATGAAGGTCGAGGATGATGTAAAGGCCGTACCTTTTGCACCACCTCACCAACCGGTCAAAGTACGCGAACCCGGCCGGCCGGTAGTCGCCCGGGCTCATGTCTTCTTCGAAGAGCCGATAGTTGAACGGCACCCGCACGCAGTTGGTGCCGCATTCCGCCAGGAAGGCGATGTCCTCTTCCCGCATGGAGTACTCGTTCTGCCTGTCGTAGTAATATTCCGCCCTGGCGGCGCCGAGCACCCTGGACAGAGCCTTGAAGTAGAGATGGTCCACGTACGGGTAGCCGTTGATGAAGTTCTCCGTGTTCAGCCACCCGCCCAGGCAATAGCCCTTCAGCAAGACCCGCTCGCCGGCTTCGTTGACTATGTCCCTTCCGCGCGTTGAGAGCCATGACAGCTTTCGCGCCATGTTACACCTCCCTTAAGGCACTGTTGCAGAACCCCATCCTGGCCCGCCACACAGCCGACGGACGAGCTTCGGGCGGGGGCAACACGGCCCTCCGTTCGTCAGCCGGTAAGATCCCACACGATGGGCGGCATCATCATGCCTCGCGCCAGACGCGCCACCTGTTCGCTTCCAGGCGGGCAGTCCGGCCAGAACACCAACTCGAATTCATGATATCCCTGGTCGGTCACGGGATGGTCAGGGCGCCGCTCTGCGGGCGTCGGCTCGTGATGGGCGACGTACGGACTGCGCAGCAGCGTAAGATCCACAGCATGGGCATCCGCGCTGACCGAAAAAACCTCGGGCGCAACGACGGCCAGCCTGTCGGCCCCAGAGCCCACGACCACGCCGCCGCCGAGCGGGTACTCCAGGCCATCCAGCGGGCGCTCCAGTGGGCCACCGCTCACCAGGTCCGTGCGCTGCTGCAGCGGGCCCGGAGGAGTCACGTGAAGCCGGAGCATCTGGCGCGCCTGCGCCCAGACGACCGAGAGTCGCAGCCAAAGCAGCGGTTCGTCGCGCCCCAGCATCAGGCGGCACCACAGCCGCGAAGCCCCGAATGCAGACGGCCTGCGCACGGCGTCGCGCAGCGGCCCCGTCTCGACCGGGTGCCAGTCCTCCTGAGCCAGGAAGCTGCCCGCGCACGGGCCCTGAAAGCGGTTAATGCACGAATGCGACCACGTGTCCGAGAGGTCATCGTGCACGTCGAATCGGAGTGTCCAGCCGTTTGCCGACAGGCCCGTCTCGTCGCTCAGCACGCGGACGTGCCGATTCTGCAAGATCGGCTTGTCGGCCTGTGGCGCAGCGCCGGGCGCCGCTGCCTCCGAACCCCGTTGCGCGGCACCGCCGGGCGGGCGCTCAATGAGGCGCAGTATCCGCCACTCACGGGCCGGCACCGATACGCCGAACAGCAACCGCACCACGCTCTCAACCTTCGAGAGGGGCTCGATTCGTTGGGACGGCACTTCGGCCCCCTGCTCATCGAGCAGCGCCGGATTGCCTGTCTGGCGCCCCTCGGACCACGGCTCGTGCGATACCCAGCCGTCGAACGGCTGCGCGTCCGCATTGAAGACCACAATCCTGTGCTCGCCGACCTTTGCGTGAGGGCGCACCGAACGGCGAGTGACGAGCGCTATGGCGTCCTCCGCCCGCCCCTCGCACCAGAGCAACTCCCCCGACGCCTGCCGGCTCACCCGGTATATTGACGTTCCGTCAAGGAGGTCGTGGAACTGGTTGAACAGGAGTTTCTCCCAGGCCTGTGTGAGCAGGCTCCGGACCTCGGGAGGTGAGTGGCTCGGGAAGCGTTCGACCGTCTGCTCGGCCTGTGCGAGCCTCGCCTCTGCGCGGCGCATGGCCACCTTGATGCGCCGCTCAACGCTGTAGCAGCCGATGGCATGGTGCTGCAGTTCGCCCACCACGATTGGCAGGTTGCTGGTCTGCGGCGCGACGGCATCGAAGAAAGCGGCCGGATGGCTGAAGGTGAGCCGCGCGCCGGGCACGTCATCCCGGTGCTCAATTATGTACTCTATCTGCATCTTGCTCGGCCCGCCGCCGTGGTCGCCGACTCCGTAGAAGCACATCACGTGGTCCACGGTGTCGGGCACGGCCGTCAGGGCCTGCTCAAGATGCTTCCGCATATCCGCGGCCTGCGTCAGGTAGCTCCCGGCGATGCGGAACGCGAGCACTTCGTGTCCGTCGGGGCTCTGCCAGCGGAACAGGCTGCCCGGAAGGTGTTTCTCGTGGGGGCCGGGGCGCATGAAGACGTAGCTCCCGATCCCCGCCTGCCTGAGGAAGCGCGGCATGTAAGCGCCGTGGCCGAATGAATCAATGTTGTAGCCGACGCTGGTGGGGCGGCCGAACGTCACGCGGAAGTAGCTCTGCCCTGCCTCGAGCTGATGCCGGAAGCTGTCCGGCGAGGGCAGGTTGCAGTCCGGCTCGATGACCATGCCGCCCACGGGCTGCCACCGACCGGCGCGCACGAAGGCGCGGACGCGCTCGAACAGGTCAGGGTCCAGACGCTCGACCTGTTGGTGCCACCAGCTTCCACTGCAAGTGAAGATGAATTCGGGGTACGCGTCGAGGAGATTGCAGGCGCTGCGCGTGGTCGCGAGCGCGGCGTCGGCACCCGCGGTGCGGCCCCATAGCCACGCGGGGTCCAGATGCGCATTGCCGATCATGTGAACGGTCTTCATTGCGTCCTCCTACGGCGTCTCCGGAGCCCGTCGCGTCTGCCAACGATGGAGAAGTAGACATCACAAAGCCCGGCCTGTCAAATCCTCCGGCCGGCCGAAGCCGCCCGCGCCACGCGGACGAATGGCAGGCTGTTCGGGACAGAGCGCAATCTTTGACAAAGCCTCGGGAGACGAATATATTGGCCGTTTGCGGCAGACCGGCCGCGCCACGGCATAAGGAGACCTCCTGAAATGGACGCGCAGAAGATCGTCGAGGAACTCGTCAAACGCAACGAAATCCAGGAAAGCGGCAAGAAGATCGTCCTGCTGGTGATGGACGGCCTCGGCGATATCCGCCACCCCGACAACAATTTCCGCACCCCTCTGGAGCAGGCGAAATGCCCGAACCTGGACGCCCTCGCTCCTAAGAGCGCACTCGGCCGCATCATCCCGGTTGATTATGGCATCACTCCGGGCAGCGGGCCGGCCCACCTCGGCCTGTTCGGATACGACCCACGAGAGGTGGAGATCGGCCGCGGCGTGCTGGAAGTCGTCGGCATGGGCATGGAGCTGCGCCCCGGCGACTTGGCCGCGCGGGCAAACTTCTGCACGGTCAGCGGCGGGACCGTCGTTGACCGCCGGGCCGGGCGCCCATCCACCGACGCCTCCGCGGAGAAGGTCAAGCTGCTCCAACAGAAGATCGCCAAGATAGGCGACGTCTCGCTGATCATGCGGCCGGGCATGGGGCATCGCTTTGGCGTCATCTTCCGCGGGCCGGGCCTCGCGGCCGGCGTCACGGACACCGATCCCCACGAGGACAACGAGCCCATCCGTGAGCCGAAGGCCGAGGCCGACGCCGCGCGCAAGACGGCGGACGTTGTGGGCGAGTTCCAGCGGAAAGCGCTCGAAGTGCTTGCCGGCTCGCAGCCCATGAACGGCATCCTCCTGCGCGGCATCTCCGAGCCGCCGCGCATCGCCACCGTCCAGGAGCGCTTCGGCCTGCGCTGCGGGGCCATCGCCACTTACCCGATGTACCGCGGGCTGGCGAGCCTGGTGGGGATGGACCTGCTTGAAACGGGGCCGTCCGTGGAGCAGGAATTCCAGACTTTTCTGGGCAATCGCGATAATTATGACTTTTTCTTTATCCACGTGAAGCCCACGGATGAGGCCGGCGAGGACGGGGCGGCGGAGCGGAAGGCAGGGGCCATCGAATCAGTTGACCAGAAGCTGCCGATCCTGTTGAAGGCCGCCCCGGAGGTCCTGGCAATCACCGGCGACCATTCGACGCCGTGCCCGATGAAATTACATAGCTGGCATCCGGTGCCGCTCCTGCTCCACTCGCCGCGCTGCGGGGCGGACGGCCGGCCGCGCTTCACGGAGAGTGAGTGCAACGGAGGCAGCCTCGGCATATTCCACGCGATGCACCTGCTGCCACTGATGATGGCAAACGCGGGCCTGCTGGACAAATACGGGGCGTGAGGAAAGGCCGCGTGCGAAGCTCTCAGACGACGAGGACGAAAACAAGAACGACGAGGACGAATCGGGGTCCAGAATGCCTGTTGAAACCATACGATGGCTGGACGGCCTTGACGGCGCAGTTGAGTTGGTTGACCAGACCCTTCTGCCCGGCCAGTTCAAGTACGTCCGCTGCGAGACACCGGAGCAGATCTGGGAGGCAATCCGCGTGCTGCGCGTGCGTGGCGCACCTGCCATCGGAATCGCCGCCGCCATGGGACTGGTCCTCGGAGTGCGCGGATCCCAGGCGCAGGACGTGGACGGCTTCCTGCGCGACCTCCGTCAGGTCAAAGACTACCTGGCCACGAGCCGGCCGACCGCCGTCAACCTGTTCTGGGCGCTCGACCGCATGGAGAAGACGGCGCGGAAACATTCGGCGCTGCCGCTGCTCGATCTGAAGAAGAGGCTCCTGGAGGAGGCGGTCCGCATCGTCGAAGAGGACAAGGAGGTGTGCCGCCGAATCGGCAGGAACGGGGCTGCCCTGCTCGGCACGGGCGAGACGGTGCTTACGCACTGCAACGCGGGCGGGCTCGGCACGGCAGACTATGGCACCGCGCTTGGCGTGCTGTTCGCAGCCAAGGAGCAGGGCAACCGCGTGGGAGCGTACGTGGACGAGACCCGGCCCCTTCTTCAGGGCGCGCGGTTGACGGCGTGGGAACTTCAGCAGGCGGGCATTCCGGTCACTCTGATCTGCGACAACATGGCGGCCCAGGTGATGCGCGAGGGGCGCGTGAAATCGGTGATAGTCGGCGCGGACCGCATCGCAGCGAACGGCGACACGGCCAACAAGATCGGGACATACGGCCTGAGCGTGCTGGCGCGCGAGCATCGGATTCCGTTCTACGTGGCCGCGCCTATCTCGACCTTCGATCTCTCGCTCAAGGACGGCAGTGAGATACCGATCGAGCAGCGCGACCCGGAAGAGGTGACGCGGTGGGGAGGCCGGACGACGGCCCCCGCGGGCGTGGCGGTTTACAACCCCGCGTTCGACGTGACGCCCGCACGGAACATCAGTGCCATAATCACGGAAGAGGGCATTATCAAGAGGCCCGACGCCCGCAAGATCGCGCGCCTCCTGGGCAAGGAGACAGGTAGCTGATCCCGGGCGCTTTTCCTCGACGCGTTTGTCTCCCACGGACCTCGCGGGCGCACGGTCCCGTTCTGCTTGAAAGCGCGGGCCGTTTGCCTTATGTAACGTTTTCAGGAGGACACGCATAAGATGGGCGACCAAGTGCCCCACAGGCGGCCGAGTTGGGACGAGTATTTCATGCGCATCGCCCAGGAGGTAGGCAGACGTTCCACCTGCCTGCGCCGGAGCGTGGGGGCGCTCGTCGTCCTGAACAAGAGGATCCTCTCGACCGGCTACAACGGCGCGCCGAGCGGCCTGCCGCACTGCGCCGAAACGGGCTGCCTGCGCGAGGAGCTGAAGGTCCCGAGCGGCGAACGACACGAACTGTGCCGGGGCATGCACGGCGAGATGAATGCACTGCTCCAAGGCGCGCGCCACGGCATCCGCCTTGAAGGGGGCACGCTCTACAGCACCCTGGTGCCGTGCAGCCTCTGCTCGAAGATGATCATCAACACCGGCATTGTGCGGGTGGTGGGGGCCGTGGACTACCCGGATCCGATGGCCCGGCAGATGCTGGTGCAGGCGGGGGTCGAGTTTGCCGTGCTGCGACCGGGGGACGAAACCGGCGCGCCCGCGCCCGGCCCGCTTTCGGGAGATGGCTCGGCGCGCTGATGCGCATGCCGCTCCTCTTCTGTCCGGCGGGGAGCTTCAGCGACGGAGGGCTGTGGCAATGGGCGATTCCCTGCGGCTTAGCTTTCCGCGGGCCTCCTACGTGGGGCCGGGGACGATCGAGGCCCTCGGCAAAGAGGCCGCGTCACTCGGTTCGCGCGCCCTCCTCGTAACAGGACGCCACGCCCTCAGGGAGGCAGGAATCACCGGCAGGCTGGTCTCGCTGCTCGAGGCGGCGCACGTGGCCGTAGAACTCTTCGAGCAAGCTCCGTCCGAGGCGGACGTTGCTACCGTTGACGCCGCGCGTGCGGCACTCCACGAGCGGCGCTGCGACCTGGTCGTGGAGGCCGGCGGCGGCAGCGCGATGGACACGGGGAAGGCGGCTGCCGCCCTCGCCTTCGAGGAACGTCCCGCCGCCGCGTACCAGACGGGGGGCGAAGTCGAGACGCGCGGCCTTCCGCACATAGCAATTGCCACGACTGCCGGCTCCGGGGCCGAGGTAACGCGCAACGCGGTGCTCACCGATCCGGCTGCGCGGCTGAAAGGCAGCGTGCGCGGCGACGGCCTGATGCCCACAGTTTCGTTCACGGACCCGGAGCTTACGTTGAGCTGCCCGCCGGAAGTCACGGCCGGCTCCGGCATGGACGCGCTCGTCCAGGCCATCGAGTCTTTCTTCTCAGTTCACGCAGTGCCGACCACTGAAGCGCTTTCGCTCGGCGCCGTCCGCCTCATAGTCGAGCACCTCCCGGCCGCCTTCGAGGACGGGCGGAACCGGAGGGCTCGGGCGGCAATGTCTCAGGGCAGCTACATGGCCGGCCTGGCGCTGGCGAACGCGCGCCTGGGCGCGGTGCACGGCCTGGCGCATCCCCTGGGGCTCTGCTACGGCCTGCCTCACGGGGCAATCTGCGCCGCGCTGATGCCGCCGGTGCTCCGACTGAACCGCGCCGCAGCGCCGGACAGGTACGAGACGCTGCGCCCGCTCATGGGCGGCGACCCCGTCGAGCGCCTTCTGGGGATGCTCGATCGGCTCGGGCTGCAGCGAACGCTCGGTGCCTACCCGGATGCGGCCTGGGAGCGCGACATCCTTGCTTACGCCGTGGCCGCCGGGTCGAGCAAGGCGAACCCCGCTCCCGTAGATAGTAACTATGTGCGGGCCGTGCTCAGTGAGATCTGCACGTCCTGAGGTCTCAGCACCTCGAGGCGGGCTGTCGGCTGCCGCCTGGGGCAGCGCGTGGCGCGCGGAGGAGAACGGGCGGGCCGGCTAAGGCGGCGGGCTCGGAAAGTGCCGGCTCAGGCCCGCAGGGCAAGTGCTTTGCTTGAACGCTCTCTTGACAATTGTAGCGGGCTACTTTCAAATGAAGTGCTTTCCGGCAGAGGGGACGCTTCGATGAAGCCACTGGCCCCGGAGGCGCGGTAAGGCGATGGGGATGCGGTTGATCGGGCCGGTCTACCTGGTGGGCGGGCAGGATTTCAACATGGTCTACCTCGATTGGCCCGCCAACGACTGCAATGCCTACCTGGTTGATACCGGCGAGACACTTGTCATGTTCGACTGCGGCTGCGGGGAGAGCCTTTCGGGCATCCTGGGCAACATCCGCGAGATGTCATTCGACCTGCACGACCTGAGCCACGTGTTCCTTACGCACGCGCACATGCCCCACTGCGGCGGAGCCGAGGATCTGCGGAGGAACCAGGTGGAAGTCGTGGCGAGCGCGCTCACGGCCGCGGCCGTTCGGTCGGGAGGCCTGGCCACGGCGGCCTACCATTACCACCGGCGCTTCACACCTGTGGAGAAGGTCACCGAGATGGCGGACGGCGAGGAGGTCACCATCGGCGCTTGCGCAATAAAGGCCTTCCAAGCACCTGGGCACTCGGCCGACTCCACCGCCTACGCAGTGACGCACGAGGGCAGGAGAATGCTCTTCTGCGGCGACGTGGTGCGGGCGCCATCAATGGAGCAATTCCGAACCCGGCCCGATTACGACAAGGCGGCCTATCTCGAAACTCTGACCCGGCTGATCGAGGATCCGCCGATGGTGCTCTATCCCGGACATGGCCCTTTCTGCGTGTCCAGGACGGAACACTGGATCGGCGAGGAGTTGAAGAAGCTGCTCGCCGCGCCCGGCTGATGAATCTGCAAGACGGCATTCGGACCAACCTGAGGAGGCAGTATGAGCGCGAAACTGATCGAGGGTGAACCGCTGGCAGAGGCGATCAAGGAACAGGTGCGCAAGGACATCCAGGCGCTCGGCCGAGCGCCAAAACTGGTGGGAGTCCTTGCGAGCGACAACCCAGGAGCGAAGTACTACGCCAAGAGCCAGGAGACGGCCTGCGCCGAGGTGGGCATCCAGTATGAGCTGCGGCAGTTGGCCCCTGGTTCAACGGCGGCCGACCTTGAGGCCCAAGTCGCACAGATCAATGCCGACGGGGCCATAACGGGCGCGATCCTGCTGATGCCGGTGCCACAGGGCGTGAACCCGCGGCAGATCCAGCAGGCCATCCATCCGGACAAGGACGTGGAAGGCGTTCATCCGGCGAACATCGGCCGGCTCTTTTACGGAGACTTCTCCCTGGCGCCCTGCACGCCCCACGCAGTGGTGGCATTGCTCTCACACGCCGGCGTGAGCTTGAAGGGCAAGGAGACAGTCGTCATCGGTCACAGCGAGATCGTCGGCAAGCCGACCCTCGTCATGCTGCTCCAGTCCCTGATGGAGTCGCCTACAGTCACCTGCTGCCACATTGCGACGCGGGATCTGGCGCTGCACACGCGCCGCGCAGAAGTGCTGATCGTCGCGGCCGGGAAGGCCGGCCTGGTCAAGGGTGACATGATCAAGGAGGGCGCGGTAGTCATAGACGTGGGGATAAACCGCGTCCCGGTGGAGGAAGGCGGCAAGAGGAAAACCAAGATCGTGGGGGACGTCGAGTTCGAGGCCGCCAAGGAGAAGGCGGCCATGATCACCCCGGTGCCCGGAGGCGTAGGGCTCGTCACGACGGCGATGCTGTTGAAGAACACGGTGGAGAGCGCGCGCAGGCAAAAGTGAACGCGGGGCGTACGCCGGCAAGCGTGAGGACTCTGGAACTCCCACGCGGCCGCCGACCGGGCGAGCGCCGGTCCCTCATGCAGAGGGGGCCTGCGTCGAAGTCATCGAGAAGGAAGGCTGACGGAGCCGCCGGGACGGCACCGCTGATCTGACGGCCATGCTTGACTTTGTGTTCCGCACACACCTACGCCTCGCGCTCCACGCAGCGTTGCTCTTTGCAGTGGGCATCTTCGTTTCTTTTCCGATCGTGCGCTATCGCTTGCGAGCGCTCGCCTGGCCTGCGGCGCAGGCCTTCCGCCTGATCGTGTGGCTGATCGGGCAGTCCCCTGACATTCCGCGCATGGCAGCGGTCATCTTCCTGTTCAACACCGTTGCCATGTTCGTTTACATGGCGAGCGGGTTCCATCCCCTCCTGCCGAAGGTGTTCGGGATCTGGACGGGGCTGAACATCGGCGTCATCTTGAGCATGGCACGCGAGGGCCGTCTGGAGGAGCGCACCAGGCCGACGGGAAAGCAGTGGCGCCCACCGCCGCGCCTAAGCGAGATCTGCGGCATAGCAGTGCTGGCGGTGGAGTTGCCCTGCTTCTGGTTTTCGATTGCGATGGGTATGGGCATGGGGCATGCAGTGCAAGCGGGGACGCAGCCCTACTGGGCGGCGCTGGGAACGCGCGCGACAGCATATTTTGCCATCATCGCGCCCTTGCTGCTCTGCAGTGCGATAGCCGAGGCGATAGCAATCCGCGGCACCTCGTCAGCCTCATCTTCGCCTTGACACAAGCTAAAGGGTGCAGTATAGTGGCAGTTCTGCAGCGACGGGTGTGAGTTCGCCTTCTGCCTTTTTCAGCCAGCTCTTACCGGCGGGGCATAATGCGTACGTAATATGCCGGCGCTGTGCCTCCGCGGAGAGCGGCTTACTCCGATCACGCAAACGGCATATGTCATCTACGGGAGAATGCCTTGGAGACTCCGGAAATCAGGACTTTGGTAAAGACCGGATTCCACTTCGGCCATAGGACGAGCCGCTGGAACCCCGGCATGGCGCCGTACATCCTCAAACGGCGTAACCTAATCCACATCATTGACCTCCGGGCCACGCTGCGGGGGCTGATCACTGGCAGCAAGCTCGCCCAGGCTGTAGCAGCCCGCGGTGCCTACGTGCTCTTCGTGGGAACAAAGAAGCAGGCCGGCATCCTCATAGAGCGCGAAGCCCAGCGCTGTGCCATGCCTTATGTCTCTGAAAGGTGGCCCGGCGGGCTGCTGACCAACTATGCAACCATCCGCAGCCGGCTGGAGCGGCTGAACGAGTTGGAAGAACTTGAGCAGACCGGTCAGATTGAGCTTTACGGGAAGAAGATGATCTCCGCCTTGAAGCGCGAGAAGCGCAAGATCATTCGAAACCTCGGCGGGGTCCGCAAGATGGACAAGCTGCCGGGCCTTCTGGTCATGGTTGATCCGGCACGCGAGCACATCGCCGTCAAAGAGGCGTGCAAGCTGTCCATCCCAATCATTGCCCTGACGGACACCGATGGCAATCCGCAGAACGTTGACATCGTTGTGCCCGGCAATGACGACTCCTTCGGCGCCATCGAAGTCTTCGTGGCGAAGATGTCTGAAGCGGTCATCCAGGGCATCGCCGAGCACGTCTTGACTGCTCCGGCCGGGGCGGTTGGCGAGGCCCCTGAAACCCATCCGGAGGCGATGACGTCCGCAGCCCCGTCCAAGCTGGCTGAGGCGGCGAAGCTCGAGGCCGAACAAGCAGAGGAATCCGGGGCAGACGAGAAGTAGCAACCTCCGCAGAGCCATCGAGAATCATCTCGAAGGGGCTTGACCGACGTCGCCGGGGGCCGCAGCTTCAGGCACCACGGCCGTCGCGCACCCGTGCAGCGTTAACTGGGATCACAGGCTCTGGGCATTGGACGGAACATCGAATGGCAATATCGGCTGAGAAAGTGAAGGACCTCCGCGAGAAGACTGGCGCGGGCATGATGGAGTGCAAGCGCGCGCTGGAGGCGGCTGGAGGCGATGAGAACAAGGCCCTGCTGATCCTGCGCGAGAAAGGCCTGGCGCAGGCCACCGAGAAGGGCGCCCGCCAGACGGTGGAAGGCGTCGTCACTTCGTACATCCACGGAGACGGAAGGATCGGCGTCTTGCTGGAACTTGCCTGCGAGACCGATTTCGTGGCAAGGACTCAGGAATTCCGCCGCCTAGCCGCTGAACTGGCGATGCAGGTAGCGGCGATGAGTCCGCTCGTCGTGCGTCCCGAGAACCTGAGCCAGGAAGTCGTGCAGACGGAGCGGGAACTCTACCTGCGCCAGAGCGGCGACAAGCCAGAGAACGTCCGCGAGCGAATAGTGTCCGGCAAGCTGGAGACCTTCTACGAGCAGGTCTGCTTGCTGCGGCAGCCTTACATCCGCGACGGTTCGCGGCGGGTCGAAGACATCATCAAAGAGGCAATCGCCAGGCTGGGAGAGAACATCGAGGTAAGGCGCTTCGTGCGCATGGAGCTGGGGCGCGCTTCATAGGCACGCTCCGCACGATGCCGCGCCCCGGAGGGCGCCGCCATGGCCCAGGAAGATGCACCGCAACGAGTATTGCTGAAACTTAGCGGCAGCACCTTCGCCGGCAAAAGCGGCAGCCCGTTCGATGAGAATGCGATCGCGTTCATTGCGGGGGAACTCAGAGACGCGTCCCGCGCGCCCGTCCAGATGGCAGTAGTGGTCGGCGGGGGCAACATCATCCGGGGCGCTCGATTCTGCCCTACCGGCCCCGGGCGCATCAGCGCCGATCATGCCGGCATGTTGGCTACCGTCATCAACACCCTCGTGCTTCGTGACCGCTTGCGGTGCTTGGACGTGCTGGTCTCACACTATTGTGCCTTCGCTGTGCCACGCATGGCCGAAGCGTTCCAGCCTGACCGGTGCGTGGGGGACCTGGAAGCGGGGAAAGTGGTCCTGCTGGCGGGCGGCACAGGCAATCCCCTGCTGACTACGGACACCGCGGCCGCCCTGAGGGCGGTCGAGATAGGCGCCGACATGGTGCTGAAGGCCACCCGCGTAGCCGGCGTGTATTCGAGCGACCCGGAGCGGCACCCCGATGCCAGGATTTTCGAGCGGGTCTCTTTTCGTGAGATGCTGGAACGCAAGCTCGCGGTGATGGACCTGACCGCCGTCTCCTTCTGTCTTGAACATTCACTTCCGGTGAGGGTCTTCAACTTCGCCGTCAAGGGAAACATACGGCGGGCGGCTGCGGGGGAGCCTATCGGAACGCTTATAGGAGAGTCCTGAGCATGCCAGTTGACGACGTATTGCTGGAAGCTGAAGAGAGGATGGAGAAGGCCGTGGAGGTCTTCGGCGGCAGCTTGCGCGGCATACGGACGGGAACTGCGACCGCCGGGCTCGTAGAAAACATCCGCGTGGACTACTATGGCTCGCCCACGCCCCTGAGGCAGATAGCGCAGATCGCTATCCCAGATCCCCAACTCATCGTCATCAAGCCCTTCGATCCTACCTCCCTTGCGGCCATTGAGAAGGCCATCCACACAAGCGACATCGGTATCAACCCGCAGAACGACGGCAAAGTCGTGCGGCTGGCCGTGCCGGGCCTGAGCCAGGAACGGCGCCAGCAGCTCGTCACGCGCGTCAAGGCGATGGCCGAAGAAGGGCGCGTCGCCGTCCGGAATATCCGGCGCGACGCCAACAAGCAGCTCGACAAGGAAGAGAAGGACGGCATCTTCAGCGAAGATGATCGCGACCGTGCCAAGGAGGAAATCCAGAAGCTGACCGATCAGTATGAGGGGAAGGTGGAGGAACTCCTGGAGAAGAAGACGAAGGACATCCTGGAAGTCTAAACCCCGGCCGGTCCCGCGCGCCGGTGTCCCGTTTCCAATTGCTGTATCCGGCTGCTCTTGCCGTTTGCTCCCTGACGCCTCGACAATGGCAGCGCCCGGCTCTTACGCTGTGGCAGTCTGGCGCGTACGATTGGGACTTCTCCGATACGAGACGGTTTGCTCCCGGGACGCGCTATGGCCTTCCGTCCGTGCGACTCAGGAATCCAGGAAGGAACGCTCTGACAGCGCGAGTCGAAGCGGCATTCAGCACCGAAGACGTAACCAAGCGGTCCAGGCGTTTTGTCGTCCTCAGTGACCGCAAGGTCCGAGTTACTCAACCCAGGGCGTCGTGACCCGCGGGCAGCAGCCGCCTTGCCCTTGTGTCCCTCAGGCAGGCGGGAAGGCTATGGCGTCCATGTAGCGCGCCTGAAAGTCAGGCCGGTTGGCAAGCTCGACGTACTCCGTCTCACGGCTGATTCGCTCGGCCTCCTCGCGGCAGTCGCGGCAGGCAAGAACAGTCTTGGCGCCGGCGAACGCGGCGTTGCCGATGAACTCGATCCGATCGGGGCTGACCGGGGGCAGAAGGCCGATCCGGCGGGCGGAAGAGCGCCGGATAAAGTTCCCAAAGCCGCCCGCCAGCAACACTCTCGGAACTTCCGAGGCGGCGACGCCGAATACCTCTGCAACGACTTCCACGCCCGCCCGGATGGCGCCCTTGGCAAGCTGCACCTCCCGGATGTCCCTCTGCGTCAGAAGGATGGGCTTGCCCGCCTTGCTTTGCGCCCCCTGGACGAGGGCAACCGCGGGTTGACCTTCAAACTCCACGACAGCCCGGCGTAGCGCGTCCGACGCGCGAGCGGCGGCCGGCGGCTCCACGATGCGGCCCGTCTCATCAATGATCCCGGCATTCAGGAGTTCGGCTACGGCGTCTATAAGGCCGCTGCCGCAAATGCCCGTCGCTCTGCCGCCTCCGATGACCGCGACTTCGATGTCTTCATTGATGACGATTTTGCTGATGGCGCCTTCGGTGGCTCTCATCCCGTAGCGGATGCGGGCCCCTTCAAAAGCCGGCCCCGCGGCGCACGAACAGGAGATCAGCCGGTCCCTATTTCCTATGACCACTTCGCCGTTTGTGCCGATATCAATCGCGAGCTGGGTCTGCGTCTCGCGGGCCATGCCCGAGGCGAGGATGACGCCGACCGTGTCGCTGCCGACGAACCCGGCGATGTTGGGCAGCACGTGAAGGTTGGCGTTGCGGTTGACTTCCAGGCCCACGTCGCGTGCCTTCACGTCAACGGACTCGCGGATCACGGCCACGTAAGGCGAGTGGGCAATGGGGCTGGGGTCAACGCCCAGGAAAATATGGCTCATCGTGGTGTTGCCCACGGCAGTGACTTCGTAAATTGATTCCGGTTCGACGCGGGCCGTCTCGCACAACTCAAGGATGATCTCGTTCAGGCAGGCGATGAGCCGCTTCTGAAGCTTGTCTAGACCGTCGGCATTGTTCTCGACATAGCTAATGCGAGTGACCACGTCGTCGCCGAAGTGCACCTGCGGGTTCGTGCGGCCGACAACGACAGCGGAATCCGCCCCGGCGGGCGTACTCAGGTTCATCAAGGCCCCTACGATAGTGGTCGTCCCTATGTCGAAAGCGACGCCCCAGAGGCGGTCGGTCGTGTCGCCGCCCTCCACCCATTGGATTTCGTTCCCCTCCAGGACGGCGGTTACGCCGGGCCCCTGTCGCCTGAGCAAGGACGGGAGCGTCCGGATGAGACGTAAATCGGCCCGCAGTTCGCCGTCTCCAACGGCCGCCTTAAGGCGGTCGAGGTCGCTCCGCTGGTCCGCAACGGTAGCTTCCTGCACCGTGACGAACTTCTTGCGCAGGTTGGGGCGGAAGGGGTACTTGCGGCCCGCTTCCTCCGTCAGGATCACTTGTTCGAAGAACCGCGTTTCCTGGGGCACGGATATGATGAGGTCGGATTCAATGGAGAGTTGACAGGCCAGGCGCCAGCCTTCGGCCAGTTGTTGAGCGCTGATATGCTTGGAGTCGGCCGTCGTGGGCTCAGGGGCGTTCTCGAGGACCTCCACGCGGCACTTGCCGCAGGTGCCTTCGCCCCCGCAGGGCTGGTTCAGGATGATGCCGGCCAGGCCTGCCGCCTCGACCAGCTTAGTCCCGCGCAACACGAAGACGCTCCTGCCCTCGGGCTGGAAAGTGACGCGGAATGTTTGGCGGGTCATTCGCCCTCCTTTGCGGCGCACCTTCGGCCGCACTGAGAGTAAAGCGGCACTCAGGCGAATTCAAGCGCGTTGGACGGGGCGGGCTTGTATTCGAGCGGCTCCATGGTGTATGTGCCGCGCCCTTGCGTGAAGGAGCGGAGTTTGGTGGCAAAACCGAACAGCTCCGCCAGAGGCGCCACCGCCCGCAACACCCGGAGCGAGTCGCGGGAGACGACCTCCTGGATCGCGCCGCGGCAACTGTTAACGTAGCTAATAACGTCGCCCATGTCGCCTTCGGGCAGGACGATCTCCAGGCGCATGTAAGGTTCGTAAAGCTCGCAGCCGCCCTCCTGGAGCGCCCGCCGCTGCGCGATGGACGCCGCAGCTTCGAAGGCAAGCTCCGTCGAGTCCACCGGGTGCGTGGAGGCGTCAAGGAGGGTAGCTCGAACGTTGATCAGCGGAAAGCCGTAGAGCACGCCGCTGGAGGCGCTCTGCGTCAGCACACGCTGCACTGCCCGCACGAAGTGCTGGGGCAGGACCTCCTTCGGCGCCAGGTTCACAAACTCCAGAGCTGATCCGCACGGAGCAGGCTCGAACTTGATTACAACCCGGGCGAACTGACCGTGCCCCTCGAGTTCCTTCCGGAAAGTCTCCTCGATGGTGACAGCGGTCTTCAAGCCTTCCCGGTAGGAGACGCGGGGCTCACCAACCCTGGCGTCTACATTGAACTCGCGCAGGAGCCGGTCGCGGATTATGTCGAGGTGGAGCTCCCCCATGCCGCTGATCAGCAACTGCCCGGTCTGCGCGTCCAAGGCCTGACGAAAGGTGGGATCCTCGAGAGCGAGCCGGTCCAGCGCCTCGTCCAGCTTCTTTTTCTCGGCCTGAGTCCGCGGCTCTATCGCCATTGAGATGACCGTCTCGGGGACTTGCATCCGCTCGTAGACAACGGGATGTTTGCGATCACAAAGCGTGTCCCCGGTGACGGACACCTTAAGGCCCGTGGCGCCGACAATGGACCCTGGCCCCGCCTCTTCGATTTCCTCACGGGCGTTAGCATGCATGCGATACAGGTGTGTGACGTGCTCCATCTTGCCCTGGTTTGCGTTGTAAATCCGCGTGCGCTGACGCAACGCTCCACTATAAATGCGAAGGTAGTAAAGGTCGCCGTGCTTTTCACTCTGTATCTTGAAGACCAGGGTGCTGACATAATCATCTTCCCTGGCGTGCCTCTCGATGACCTTGCCGGATGCGGGGTCTATTCCGCGGACCGGGGGCACGTCCACCGGCGAGGGCAGGTAATCGCAGATAGCGTCCAGGAGCGGCTGAATGCCGCGGTTGCGCAGGGCCGCACCGCACAGGACGGGGTGAACGGCGTCAGCGATGCAGCCCTCGCGAAGCGCCTTCGTTATGTCCGCCGGCGTGATAGGCTCCTCAGCCAGGAACTTGTCGCCCATCCAATCCACCTTCTCGCAGACGGACTCGACCAGCTTTGCCCGCCAGTGCTCCACCTCGTCTCGGCGGTCTTCAGGGACCTCGCGGACCTCATACTGCGCACCAAGTGTCTCGTCTTTGAAAACAATGGCCTCCCGGTGGATCAGATCAATGACGCCGACGAAGTCGTTCTCCTTACCCAGGGGCAACTGCAGCGGGACGGGGTTCGCGCCGAGCCGCTCTCGGATCTCAGCTACCACGTGTGCGAAATCGCTTCCGAGCCGGTCCAGTTTGTTCACGAAGCAGATGCGAGGCACATTGTAGCGCTTGGCCTGATGCCAGACCGTCTCGCTCTGTGCCTGCACGCCTCCGACGCTGCAGAAGACGATCACCACGCCGTCCAGGACCCGCATGCAGCGCTCAACTTCCATGGTGAAGTCCACGTGGCCCGGAGTGTCAATGATGTTTATCTGGCAGGTGTCCCGGCGAGGGGAGGTGTAGCCTCCCTGCCTGGCCTTCCAGAAGCAAGTCGTGGCGGCTGCGACGATCGTGATGCCGCGTTCCTGCTCTTGAGGCTTCCAGTCCATGGTGGCCGTGCCGTCGTCCACGCTGCCCATCCGGTGCAGCCGGCCGGTGTAGTACAGGATGCGCTCGGTTACGGTCGTCTTGCCGGCGTCAATGTGAGCAGCTATGCCGATGTTGCGGACTGAACTGAGTTCCATGTGGGCCTCAGGCGGCCGCGGTCATACGGCCGCAAAAAAGAAGGGCAGCCGCGTGTCGCTCCTCGGCGGGAGCAACAGGGGTGCCCTGAAAACCCTCAGGCTTTCTTAGCGTCGCGAGGCGAAGTGCGCGAAGGCACGGTTCGCCTCGGCCATCTTATGGGTGTTTTCGCGTCGCTCGTATGCGGTTCCCTGGCGGCGGTAGGCGTCAGTAAGCTCGTCTGCCAGGCGTAAGTGCATGGGACGGCCCTTCTTATTGCGTGCCGCGTCCAGAACCCACCGCATGGCAAGTGAGACGCGGCGCTTGCCGCTCACTTCCGTCGGCACCTGGTACGTCATGCCGCCGATCCTTCGCGAACGCACCTCGATGATCGGCGCCACGTTCGCCAGGGCGGTCTCGAAGACCTCGAGCGGATTGTCCTTCTCCAGGCGCTCCGCCACCACATCCATCGCCTTGTAGAAGACCCTTTGGGCGACGCTCTTCTTGCCCCGGCGCAACAGGCAGTTGATGAACTTGCTGACGAGGATGCTCTTGAACCTTGCGTCGGGCTCAAGGAATTCAGTCTTGATCTCTTCGTAGCTCAAGGACATGGATTGCTCTTTCCTCTGCTCAGACGCAGTCGGACCGGCGCCGCCAGGCGCACTATGCCGAGCGCTTCGTGCCGTATCGCGACCGGCTGTGCTTGCGATCCTGAACACCCATGGAATCAAGCGTGCCGCGAACTATGTGATAGCGCACGCCCGGAAGATCTCTGACCCTGCCGCCACGCACGAGCACGATATTGTGCTCCTGTAGATTATGGCCTTCGCCCGGAATGTACGCTGTCACCTCACGCCCGTTGCTAAGCCGCACGCGTGCCACCTTCCGCAGGGCGGAGTTGGGCTTTTTCGGTGTGCGGGTAGTTACGTAGAGGCAGACGCCCCGCCTCTGCGGGCACTTCATGAGGTCCGGACGCTTGCTCTTGCGGTACTGCTTCTTGCGCCCGTTCTTCACGAGCTGATTGATCGTCGGCATACGTCACGCCTCTCCTGGCTCCGCTTAGGTCTTATGCTCTTTCAAGACAAGAATTTACGCATTTTAACTCGTTTCGGCCGGCGCTTCAAGCGCTTTGATGGGCGCAGACGCCTCCAGTCGGGACACTTCGGAAGTGTAGAAGAGGTGGAAACCGGTCCCGGACGGTATCAGATGGCCCAGGATCACGTTTTCCTTCAGGCCTTCCAGCGTGTCCACCTTTCCCGCCAATGCGGCCTGGGTCAGCACGCGCGTGGTGTTCTGGAACGACGCGGCGCTGATGAAGCTCTCGCTGGACAGCGCAGCCTTGGTTATGCCCAGCAGGATAGGTTCCGCCTTAGCGGGCTCGCCGCCCTGATCAATGATCCGCTGGTTATTCCGGCGGAACTCAAACTTATCCACCATCTCGTCCGGCAGATAGCGGGTGTCTCCGGGCTCGGTGACCTTCACCCGCCTGGTCATCTGGCCAATGATGATCTCAAAGTGCTTGTCGTCAATGGTGGCGTCCTGCGTGCGGTAGACGTTCTGGATTTCCTGCAGCATGTAGTTGTGCAGAGCCTCTTCACCGCTGATGCGCAGGATATCATCCAGCACGAGCGAACCGTCCACAAGCGGCTGCCCGGCGGCCACATGGTCACCCCGGTTCACGCGCATGTGCTTGCCGGCTGGCACCGTATGCTCAGAGCGATAACTGGTCTCCGGGTCCTCTACCTTGATGACCGTGCGCCCGCGCTTCCGCTCGATGTCAGTCACGAGGCCGCCAATCTCGCTGATGACGGCGGGGTCCTTCGGCCTGCGCGCCTCGAACAGCTCGGTCACGCGCGGCAGGCCACCCGTGATGTCCTGAGTGCGCTGCACTTCGCGCAGTGTCCGGGCCAGCCGCGTCCCGGCGGTGATCCTCTGCCCGTTCTCCACTTCGACGATGGCCTTCTCGGGCAGCGGATACAGGCTCAGGATGTCACCCTTGGCGCCCTCGATCAGGATCTGCGGGTGCATGTCGCCCTTGTGCTCCATGATCACCTTGCGGCTGATGCCGTGCGCTTCGTCCCGCTCGAGCTTGAGGGTCTTACCCTCAACTATGTCCTCGTAGCGGATCCGGCCGCTGACCTCGGCCAGGATGGGCGTAAAGTGAAGGTCCCACTGGATGAGCTTCTGGTTCTCTTTGACGGACTTGCCTTCGCCGACGAGAACCTCGGCGCCTAACGTTACGCTGTGGCGGTCGAGTTCCCGGCCCTTCTCGTCGAGAACGACGATCTCGCCGTGGCGGCTGATGGAGACCTGCCGACCATCGGGGTCCTCGACAACCTGGAGGTTCTCGAACTTGGCCGTCCCGGCGCGTTTGGCAAGGACCTCGCTCTCTTCCGTGCCGCCAATGGCGACGCCGCCGATGTGGAAGGTCCTCATGGTCAACTGCGTGCCCGGCTCGCCTATGGACTGCGCCGCGATGATGCCCGCGGTCAGGCCGCATTCGGCGAGGTCCTTCCTCGCCAGGTCCATGCCGTAGCACATCGCGCAAACGCCCCTGGACGACTCGCACGTAAGCGGCGAGCGCACTCGGATCTTCATGCGCTCGTCCAATTGCTCGATGCGGCGGGCGATCTGCTCCGTGATCGTCTGGTTCTCGCGGACGATCACTTCGTCATTGACCAGGTCAACGATGTTGTCCCTGGCCACACGGCCGGTCACGATATCCCGCAAGGGCACTGCGACCCGGTCGCCGCGCATCACCGGCCCCTTGGTGACTCCGTTGGCCGTGCCGCAGTCCTGCATGGAGATGATGACATTCTGAGCCACGTCAGCCAGGCGGCGCGTCAGATAGCCGCTTTCCGCCGTTTTGAGGGCTGTGTCAGCCAGGCCCTTGCGCGCGCCGTGCGTTGAGCTAAAGTACTCCAGCACGTCGAGCCCTTCGCGGAAGTTGGCCTTGATGGGCGTCTCGATGATCTGGCCGCTCGGCTTTGCCATCAAACCGCGCATGCCGGCTAACTGGCTCACCTGGAGCGATTTTCCTCTGGCCCCCGACTCCATCATCAGGTAGACGGGATTGAGGTAGGGTTTTCCTTCCCGCACGTCGTTGGCGAGTTGCTGGAACATCTCCTTGGCCACGGCGTCCGTGGCGGCATTCCACTCGTCAATGACGCGCTGGCGGCGCTCGATGTCGGTGATGGCGCCCTCCCGGTAGGCGTTGGTGATCTGCTTGACCAGCTTCTCGGTCTCCTTGAGGATGTCGTCCTTCGTCGGCGGGAGCTTCAGGTCCTCCATGGCGAACGAGATGCCAGCCTCCGTGGCAGCATGGAAACCGAGGTCCTTCATTGCGTCCAGCATCTCAACCGTCTTCTGACGGCCCAGACGCTGATAGCAGTCGTGGATGACGCGGTTCAGGCCGCCGCTGGCCAGCTCGCAGTTGTAGAACGGCAAGCCCTCGGGCAGGACGTCGTTGATAATGATCCTGCCTACGGTCGTCTCCAGCCAGCCGGTATGGGCCTTGGGCGGGGCGTCGTCCTTCGCCACCACCTCTTTGATCTGCCTGGTTCGCACGCAGACCCGCGAGTGCACGCGCAGGCGGCCCAGGGCGTGAGCCATGTGGACTTCGGCGAAGTTGCTGAATTTCCTGACCCCGCTTTGCTCCTCCCGGGGCTCTACCGTCAGGTAGAAGCATCCCAGCACGATGTCGTGCGAGGGGCCGATGATGGGCCGCCCGCTCTGCGGCGTGAAGACGTTGTGCGGCGCCATCATGAGCGTCTTGGCTTCGATCTGGGCCTCAATACTCAGGGGCAGGTGCACTGCCATGGCGTCGCCATCGAAGTCGGCATTGAAACCCTTGCAGACCAACGGGTGGAGCCTGATGGCGTTGCCTTCCACCATCACCGGATCGAAGGCCTGGATGCCCATCCTGTGGAGGGTCGGCGCGCGGTTCAGCAGGACCGGATGCCGCTCGATGACCTCGTCAAGGACGTCCCAGACCTCGTCAGTCTTCTTCTCCAGTTCCTTCTTCGCGTTCTTGAGGGTATCTGCAACGCCCTTCTCCTTCAGCTTGCGGATGACGAAGGGCTGGTACAGCTCCAGTGCGATCTTCTTGGGCAGGCCGCACTGGTGGAGCTTCAGCTCCGGACCAACGACGATGACGCTGCGGGCCGAGTAGTCCACGCGTTTGCCGAGCAAGTTCTCACGGAACCGGCCCTGTTTACCCTTGATCATGTCGGTCAGGGACTTCAGTGGCCGATTGCTGCTGCCCATGACGGGCCGCTTGCAGCGGTTATTATCGAAAAGGGCGTCCACAGCCTGCTGAAGCATCCGCTTCTCGTTGCGGATAATCACGTCCGGCGCGTTCAGGTCGAGCAGCTTCTTCAGGCGGTTGTTGCGGTTGATGATGCGGCGATAGAGGTCGTTGAGGTCGCTGGAGGCGAAGTTGCCGCTCTCCAGCAGCACAAGCGGTCGCAGATCCGGCGGGATGACGGGGATGACGTCCAGGACGATCCACTCCGGGCGGTTCTCGCTGTCCTTGATGGCCTCCGCTTCGGTGAGCTGCTTGATGATCTTCTTATACCGCTGCTTGGAGGAGCACGTCTTCAACTCGGCACGCAGTTCGCCGCAGAGCGTATCCAAGTCCAGGTCTTCAAGGAACTTCTTCAGGGCCTCCGCGCCCATCCTGGCGTCGAAGCCGCGTTCGCCGTACTCTCTCTGGGCGTCGCGGTACTCCTCTTCCGTCAGCAGTTGCTTGTATTCCAGGGGCGTGTCCTTCGGGTCAGTGACGGCGAAGTTCTGGAAGTAGATGACACGCTGCAGGTCCGTGCTCTTCATCGCCAGCAGGTTGGCCAGCCGGCAGGGCATGCTCTTGAAGAACCAAATGTGCACGACGGGCGCGGCCAGGTTGATGTGGCCCATGCGGTGCCGGCGCACGCGGCTGTGGGTCACCTTTACGCCGCACCGGTCGCACACGATTCCCTTGTGCTTCATGCCGCGGTACTTGCCACAACTGCACTCCCAGTCCCTCTCCGGCCCGAATATGCGCTCGCAGAAAAGGCCGTCTCGCTCCGGTCTATATGTTCTGTAGTTGATCGTCTCGGGCTCACTGACCTCTCCGTATGACCAGCTTCGGATATCCGCCGGAGAGGCCAGCGATATCTTCACAGCCTTGTATTCGTTGATTCGCTCATAACCGCTGTCCAACATCGGTCTTGGCCTCCCGTCAGGAAATAGCTATCAGACAGAATCGAAGCGGCGCTGCCTGCGAAACCTGCTGCACGGTCCGCGGCGCGGCTCGCGTTTTTCGCATCGGCATCGGTTTACGCGGTCCAGGGCGCATCACAGCTTTCCCTTCTCCAGGCGGATGTTGAGCGCCAGCCCGCGTATTTCGTTGCACAGCACTTCGAAGGCCACGGGGATGCCGGCCTCCAGTACATTCTCCCCTTTGACCATGGATTCGTAGATCTTGGTCCGCCCTTCGATGTCGTCGCTCTTCACCGTGAGCAGTTCTTGCAGTATGTGGGCCGCGCCGTATGCCTCAAGAGCCCACACCTCCATCTCGCCGAACCTCTGGCCCCCGTAGCGGGCCTTGCCGCCAAGCGGCTGCTGAGTGATCAGCGAATACGGGCCTGTTGCGCGCGCATGCACTTTCTCGTCCACCAGGTGGTCCAGCTTCATCATGTACATGCTGCCTACGGTGACCCGCTGGTGGAAGGACTCGCCCGTGCGGCCGTCATACAGCACCGTCTTGCCGTCTTCAGGCAGGCCGGCCTCTTTGAGGCACTTGCGGATCTCGTCCTCGTTCGCACCGTCGAAGACCGGCGTAACGACCCGGAAGCCGAGCGCCTTTGCCGCCCAGCCCAGGTGGGTCTCCAGTATCTGACCGACATTCATACGGCTCGGCACTCCGAGCGGGTTCAAAACGATATCCACGGGCGTGCCGTCTTGGAGGAACGGCATGTCCTCGACAGGCAGGATCTTGGCAATGACGCCCTTGTTCCCGTGGCGGCCGGCCATCTTGTCGCCCACGGACAGCTTGCGTTTCGTGGCGATGTAGACCTTCACCATCTCCAGCACGCCGCTGGGCAGCTCATCCCCGCTGGAGTATGCCATCAGTTTGCTGTCGCGCTCGGTTTTCAATTCCTCAATCTTGTCGTCATAGGACTGGTAGGCGCTCCGCACCTTGGCGTTAACCCGGGCCCCGCCGAAGTCCACGACATTCGGATCGAATTCCTCCTCCAGTTGTGCGACCTCCTCCGGATCGGCCCGGTCGGTTACCTCGAAGGACCGCCCGGTTCGCGCATCCACAAGCGGCCGACCGACCTCGGCCTCCATCTGCGCCAGCGCGTCACGGAACAAGGCGGCGATCTGCACGTCGTACTCGCGCCGGATCTGTTCCATCCGCACGTCAATGTCGGACTGCTCTTCCTCGCTCAGGTACGAGCGGCGGCTGAACTTCTGCGTCTCGACGACCACGCCTTCGACGCCGCTCGGCACCGTGACAGAGTCATTGCGCACGTCCTCGCCCGCCTTGCCGAAGATTGCGTAGAGCAACTTCTCCTCGGGCGTCAGCTCGCTGCGGCTCTTGGGAGCCACCTTCCCGACGAGGATGTCTCCCGGTTTCACCCACGTGCCTTCGCAGATGACGCCGTCCTCGTCCAAATCCCGAAGCTGCTGCTCGGAGACGTTGGGGATGTCGCGCGTGAACTCTTCCTTGCCCAACTTCGTCTCGCGAATCTCTGCCTCAAACGCCTCGATGTGGATTGAGGTGTACGCGTCCGCCTTCAGCAGGTTCTCGCTGAGGAGCATCGCGTCCTCAAAGTTGTAGCCTTCCCACGGCAGGAAAGCCACCAGCACGTTCTTGCCCAGGGCAAGCTCGCCCTGGCTGGTGCCGGCGCCATCGGCCAGGACGTCCCCCGCCTTCACTTTCTGACCGGGCTTGACGATGGGCCTCTGATTCAGGCAGGTCTTCTGGTTCAGGCCGCGGAACTTCCTCAGCCGATAGGTCTTGTCGTCCACCGTAATGCGGCTGCTGTCGACATGCGTCACCGTGCCATCGTTCTCGGCCAAAACGACCATGCCGGAGTTGCGCGCCACGGACTTCTCCGTGCCGGTGGCCACAAGCGGCGGCTCGGAGGTGAGTAACGGCACGGCCTGCCGCTGCATGTTTGACCCCATGAGCGCGCGGTTCGCATCGCTATGCTCCAGGAACGGGATCAGGCTGGCGCTCACGCCCACGATCTGCTGCGGGGAGACATCCAGATACTGGATGTCCTTGGACCTTACCTCTGCCAAGTCGCCGCCGTGCCGGGCGATGACGGCTTGGCCGGCCTTGACGTTCTCAAGGTCCACGTCCGCCGGTGCGATGTACACGTCCTCTTCTTCGTCCGCCCGCAGGTAGTGGATCTCCTTGGTGGGCTTGCCGTTCCTCACGACGCGATACGGAGTAACCAGGAAACCAAACTCATCCACCCCGGCGTAGAGGCCCAGAGACGTGATGAGCCCGATGTTTGTGCCTTCGGGTGTTTCGATGGGACAGATGCGCCCATAGTGCGAAATATGCACGTCGCGCACGTCAAAGCCGGCGCGCTTGCGGTTCAGGCCGCCGGGGCCGAGTGCGCTCAGCCGCCGCTCGTTGGTCAACTGGCTCAGCGGGTTGGTCTGGTCCACGATCTGCGAAAGCTCGCTGCGGCCGAAGAAAAAATTGATCGCCGCGCTGACGGTCTTGCTGTTGATCAGCGTGCGTGGGGTGAACTTCTCGGGATCCTTCAAGTTTATGCGGTCCTGCACGGTCCGCTGCATCTTCAGGAATCCCTTGCGCAGTTGCTCGCCGGCCAGTTCTCCGATTGTCCTGACGCGCCTGTTGCCCAGGTGGTCAATGTCGTCGGCCTGGCCCTTGCTTTCCCGCAACGCCATGATGTACTCGATGGCGTTGACCAGGTCTTCCGGGCGCAACGTCTGATGATCCACCGGAACATTCTGCCCGAATTTCCGGTTCATCCGGAAACGGCCCACCGAGCCGAGTTGGTATCGGTTCGGGTCGAAAAACTTCTCCCAGATCGTCTGCCGAGCCTTTTCGAAGGTGAAAGGCGTGCCAGGACGCAGACGGCCGTAAAGCTCCTTGACCGCCGACTCGTGGTCTGAACTGCGGTCCTCGCTCAGCGTTGTCAGGATGAGTGAGTCAAATTCCTCCGGCAGCACTTGAATATGCTTCACTCCCGCCTGGGCAAGCTGTTGGGCCGCCTCTTCGGTGATGCGCTGGCCCGCCTCGACGAGCTTGATGGCCTGGTCTCCCACCGTCAGGGTGACGGCGCTCACGCGGTCCCGCAGTTTCGCGCCCGCTGTGCCTTCGGTGAACCTGATGGTCTCCACGTCATAGAAGACCTTCAGGAGCGCTTCGTCGGTGCCATACTCTTCCTTCAAAGCGCGTAGCACGAGCGTGATCGGGATCTTGCCGCTCTGGTCGAGCTGGCAGGTCAGGCAGTCCCGCCTGTTCACTTCCATCTCGATCCAACTCCCGCGGGCCGGGATGATGCGGCAAGAGTGCAGCACGCGGTCGCCGACCTGTTCCCGGGAGAAGTCACAGCCCGGCGAGCGGTGCAGTTGGGTTACGATGACGCGGTCCGCGCCGTTGATGATGAACTCGCCGCCGCCAAGCATCACGGGCATCTCACCCAGGTAAACGTCCTCCTCAATGACCTCGTTTTGCTTGTGCAGGCGAACCCGGATGTAGAAAGGCCGCCCGTACGTAAGCCTCAATTGCAGACATTGCTCCGGCAGATAGCGCGGCTTGCCGAAGCGGAAGTCCATGAAGTCCAGACGTATGCCCTTGGCTTCATTCTCTATAGGGAAGACTTCATTCAGGATCTTCTGCAGCCCTACGTCTTTCCTCTTCTCGGTCGGCACGTCGAGCTGCAGGAACTCCCTGTACAAATCCCTCTGAATGCTCGTAAGGTCAGGGACCTCCATTACGCTGCCGACTTTCGAGAAACTGCGGATTTCCATATTTCGCGTGCTCCGCTTGTGTTCTACGAACTGGCTGGGAGAAGCTGCAAACGGCCGTCACTCACGCACGAGGGACAGGCAGGCACGTGCTCGTCGCAGCCGGCGCCGCCCTTTCCCGAGAAGCTGCGCCGCTGCCGAGCCTCGTGCATGAACGCCCCCTCTTGCGAGATCATTCCGGCTGGACTTCCACCTCGGCACCGTTGTCCGTCAGTCCCTTAGCGACCTTGTCCGCCTCTTCCTTCGAGACGCCTTCCTTGACGATAGACGGGACGCCTTCCACCAGATCCTTGGCTTCCTTCAGGGCCAGTGACGTCACCGCTCTTACGGCCTTGATCACCTGGATCTTCTTTTCGCCGAAGGCCTTCAGGACCACCTTGAATGAGGTCGGCTCTTCCTTCTCCTCGGCCGCGGCAGGCGCCGCAGCCGCCCCGGTAGCCGCCATGGGCATAGCTGCGGCAGCCGTGATTCCGAACTTCGTCTCAAATGCGCTCACCAGCTCCGAGAGTTCCAGCAGCGTGAAGCCGCTGATCTTGTCCAGCACGTCCTGGACCTTGGGGGAGTACTGTTCCGTGCCTTCGGTCGTCGTTGCCGCAACCATTCCTTCTCAGCCTCCTATTTCCTGCAAAAGTAAAAACTCGGTTATCCGCCTTGCCTGACCCGTGGGGACGCGGGGTTTCATTGTGGGGCCTGTTCAGTGCCTTGTGGGGCCTGCTGAGTCCCTTCCGTTTGCGCCGTCCTCTTCCCCAATTGCTCCACGACGCTCCTCAGTTCGCGCGGCCTGGCCAGCAGCCCGAAGGCCAGCCTGCGGAGCGGAGCCATGAGGGCGCCTGCCACCATGCTCAAGAGGACTTCCCGGCCCGGTATCTTCGCCAGTTTCTCAACGCCTTCCGGGCCCACCACGTTGCCTTCGAAGTAGGCCCCGCGCACCTTCACCGCCGGCGCATCCTTCGCTAATTCCGCCACCGCTTTCGCCGCGGCCACCGGATCGTTGGAGCTTACCACCGCCACCGGGCCAGCCAGCAGCCGCTTCACTTCCCCGGCGCCCAACCGCTCCATCGCCAACCCGAAGAGGGCATTGCGGACAACCGTGACCTCCGCGCCCTTCTGCCGCGCCTGCTGGCGCCACCTCCTCGCCTCATCTGCCTTCATGCCCTGATAGCTCACCAGGACGCATCCGGTCTGCTTGACGTTCCGGAACCTGTCCTCCAGTTCGCTTAGCATCAGTGTCTTCACTTCGCGAGCCATCTTCTTTGCTCCGGCCTGCTCTCTATTCCAGGGTCACCGGCACGGCGGGGCTCATGGTCGCAGCCACGTAAACCTTGCTGATGTACTTGCCCTTCGCCGCCGGCGGCTTAATCCGTACAAGTTGGTCAATCAACGCCCGCACATTCGCTGCCAGCGCCTCAGTCGCGAATGACAGCTTGCCCACCGCCACGTGGACGTTCCCCCCGGCATCGTTGCGGAACTCGATCCTTCCGCCCTTGAACTCCGTCACCGCCGGGCCGATGTCTTCGCGCACTGTGCCGCTCTTCGGGGAAGGCATCAGGCCGCGCGGCCCCAGATGCCGCCCCAGCCGCCCTATGCGGCCCATCATGTCCGGCGTGGCGAGCGCCACGTCGAAGTCCGTAAACCCTCCCTCCACCTTCGCGATCAGGTCGTCCGCCCCCACGATGTCGGCTCCAGCCTGACGTGCCGCCTCGGCCCTTGATCCGTCCGCGAACACGGCCACCCGGCGCGTCTTGCCCGTGCCGTGCGGCAGCGCGATGCTGCCCCTCACTTGCTGGTCACTGTGCCGGGGGTCTATGCTGAGCTGAACGTGGCACTCCACCGACTCGTCAAAATGTGCCGGCGCCATGCCTTTCAGACCGTTGATCGCCTCCTCCAGCGAGTACTGGCGACCGCGGTCCACCAACTGGCGCGACTCCACGTATCTGCGGCTCCTGTGGGCCATTGTTGACCTTCGTATTGAGCTTTTGACTGACCGAGTGAAACCTTGCGGCTGCGACGATTTGCCGCCGTCTGCATCTTAAGCCTGCCGCGCTGTCATTCCTCCTTGACCTGCACGCCACAACTCCTGGCCGTGCCCTCGATGATGCGCATCGCAGTCTCCAGGTCATTCGTGTTCAGGTCGCAGATCTTCTGCTCGGCGATCTCCCTCAACTGCCCGCGCGTGATCGTGCCCGCGACTTCCCGCTTCGTGGCGCCCGAGCCCTTCACTATGCCCGCCGCCCGTTTCACAAGGTAGGATGCCGGTGGCGTCTTGACGTCGAACTCGAACGAGCTGTCACGGTAGACCCTGACGATGACTGGCAGGGGCACGCCCATCATGTCTTTCGTCTTCTCGTTGAACTGGCTGATGAACTGGCCGATATTGACGCGGTGCTGGCTCAATGTGGGCCCCAGAGGCGGGGCCGGGTTGGCCTGCCCTCCGGTCACCAGGACCTTCAGCACGGCTGTCGGTTGCGCCTTCTTTGCCATCCCTATGCCTCTCGGAGAACTCCGGTTCGAAACAGCCCGTCAGAGGGCCTGGACCTGCCAGTACTCCATCTCCACCGGCGTGGCGCGGTTGAAGATGTTGATGATCACCTTCACCTTCCCGCTGGCGGGGTTGACCTCTTCGACGTAGCCTTCCACGTTCTTGAAGGGGCCTTCCCTTATCTGCACCATCTGGCCCTCTTTGAAATCTATCTTCAGCTTGGGCGCCTCTTCCTCCACTTCCTCGGCCTGCCCCAGCATGCGCGCCACTTCCTCGTCTCGCATGGGCCAGGGCTTCTCCGCCCCGATGAAGTCGCCCACGCCGCTTGTTTCCCGTATCAATTGCCACAGGTCCTGCGGGATGTTCCCGTGCTCGTCCACTTCAACCTGCACGATCACATACCCGGGGTAGAGCTTCCGCTGGATCACCTGCCTCTTCCCGCCCCGCAGTTCGGTGATGGCCTCAGTGGGCACCAATATCTCGGGCACCCGATGCCCCTGCTTCTCCAACTCGAGCATCTTGGCCAGGTTCCCGCGCACCTGTTCCTCGCGGTTGCTCTGCACCCGCAGCACGAACCACCGTCTGGCCACTGTCACTTCGTTCTTAGCGGTTTCTGTCATAATGCCTTGCCGTCCCATCGAGGACGAAGTAAGCCAAATACCGCCCGCCCGTCCCTCATGGGCTCCTGACCGCCCTTAGTTGCCTGCGGCGGGCGCGCCGGCCCGCCCTCATCTCGGCAGCACGTTCAGCAAGCTCAACACGTGCGTGACGAACCAATCCACCCCGAGAAGGAATAGTCCCAACACAAAAATCAAAACCAGCACTGCCGACGTGGCCCTCAACAGGTCGCTCCTGCCGGGCCACGACACTTTCGACAGCTCCGCTTCCGTATCTATCAGCACGTCAACGCTTGCCCGCGTCTTGCTGTCCAGCGCCTGCCAGCCGGTCCCTACCCCGAAAGTGAAAAAGAACGTAACAGCGCCCAGGATCACGAACAGCCCCGCCGCCCACAGCGCTGCGACCGGCACTTTCATACTGAGCAGCGGGACATTGTTCTGGACGCCGAACTGCACAAGGTTGTAGTAAAGCCGCCAACTGGCGAACAGAGCCACCAGCAGCAGCGCGGCAGCGGCAGCGCCGCGTGCGTAGATGCCCTGCCCGGGCCGGTGGGGGCTGAGACCCGCAGATTCAGGCAAAGACCTACCTCTTCGAAGCTTTCAAGTTCATAAAAGCACCGGCAGGCAGCTACCAACGTGGGTGGCAGGCCAGGAGGGAATCGAACCCCCAACCGCCGGTTTTGGAGACCGGTGCTCTCCCAATTGAGCTACTGGCCTTCGGCCTCCCGTTCATTTCCTCTTCTGTTTGTGCACCGTATGCTTGCGGCAGCGGGGGCAGTGCTTCTTCAACTCCAGACGCTTCCCGCCCCTCGTCTCGTTCGACGTCCGGTAGTTCTCTCCGCGGCACTCGGTGCATTCCAGCGTCACGTATTCTCGCATAGCGCTGCCCTTGCTCCTATGCCAGGATCTTCGTGACCACCCCGGCGCCTACGGTGTTGCCGCCTTCGCGGATGGCGAAGCGCAACTGCTCTTCCATCGCAATCGGGTTGATCAGGTTGATCACCAAGTTGGTGTTGTCGCCCGGAATTACCATCTCCGTCCCGGCCTGCAACTCGACAGTGCCCGTGACGTCCGTCGTGCGGAAGTAGAACTGCGGCCGATATCCGGTGAAGAACGGCGTCCACCGCCCGCCTTCCTCCTTGTTCAGCACGTAGACTTCGGCCTCGAACCTGGTGTGCGGCGTGATCGAGCCCGGCTTCGCAAGCACCTCGCCGCGCCGTATCTCATCCTTCTCGATCCCGCGCAGCAGAACGCCGATGTTGTCGCCTGCCTGGCCGACGTCAAGCGTCTTGCGGAACATCTCCACGCCCGTCGCTACCGTTCGGCGCACCTCAGGCGTTAGCCCGACTATGTCAACCTCGTCGCCCACCCGCACCGTGCCTCTCTCCACACGGCCTGTGGCAACCGTGCCGCGCCCTTTGATGCTGAAGACGTCCTCCACCGGCATCAGGAAGGGCATGTCAATCGCCCGCACCGGCTCGGGGATATGATCGTCAACCGCCTTCATCAGCTCGTCAATGCACTTCCACTCCGCGGGCTCCTCCGCGCCTGTCTTCTCCATCCTGAGGGCCGCCAGCGCGCTGCCGCGCACAATGGGGATCTCGTCGCCGGGGAACTCATACGCCGTAAGAAGGTCCCGTACCTCCAGCTCGACCAGCTCCAACAGTTCCGGATCGTCAACAAGGTCCACCTTGTTCAGGAACACGACGATGGCGGGCACGTTCACCTGGCGCGCCAGCAGCACGTGCTCCTTCGTCTGCGGCATCGGCCCGTCCGCGGCGCTCACCACCAGGATCGCTCCGTCCATCTGAGCGGCGCCCGTGATCATGTTCTTGATATAGTCGCGATGGCCGGGGCAGTCCACGTGCGCATAGTGGCGCTTCTCCGACTCGTACTCGACGTGGGCCACCGAGATCGTGAGGATCTTGGTCTCGTCCCTGCGGCCCTGGGCAATGCTCGCCTTCGCCACCTCGTCGTACGACTTGTACACGGCTAACCCTTTGGCTTCGGCCACCCTCGTTATTGCCGCCGTGAGCGTAGTCTTGCCATGGTCAATGTGGCCGATCGTGCCGATGTTGACATGCGGCTTGGTGCGCTTGAAGCCCTCCTTAGCCATTGTCCCCGCTTCCCTCCCAAAAGTTTGCGTTCTTCATGAATTGTCTTGACGGTGTCCCTACTGCCCGACACCGCGGAAAACCACCCGGTCACGCCGTCACTGCTCTTCCCCGCAGGCCTGTCCCATTCCGTCGAGGGCGCTCTCCTTAGGCGACCTCGACTACACTGTCGGCTGCGCCGACAGTCCGCCGTCGAAGGCAGCTTCCTTAGCTGACTTCGACCAGCTGTCGCCCTATTCCGTCGAGGACGGCTGCCTTGGCCGGCCTCGACTACATTGTCGGCATCCGCCGACAATCCGGCGACAGCCCGCCTGCCCGACTGACGCCTGACCGCTGTTTCAGTTGAATGGAGCTGCTGATGGGGGTTGAACCCATGACCTCATCCTTACCAAGGACGCGCTCTACCACTGAGCTACAGCAGCACGGGTACACACCGGTTCGGCGGCACGCGCCTTCGTGCGGTAAAACGACAGGGATACTCCGGTTGCTTGGTGGATAAGGGGGCCGCCCCGCGCAAACGGCCGAAGACGAACGTACGCTCTACCAGTCTCTCGAATGTTAGCACATCCGGCCCATCGTGTCAAGCAAAAAACGGGCCACATGCCGTTTGGAGCGGGCGACGGGGTTCGAACCCGTAACCACCGGCTTGGAAGGCCAGTGCTCTGCCAGTTGAGCTACGCCCGCCGAATCTCATGGTGGGCAGGGAAGGATTCGAACCTCCGAAGGCATCGCCAACAGATTTACAGTCTGTCCCCTTTGGCCACTCGGGAACCTGCCCACCGTCGTAAACGCTTCCACCACCCCCGCATCAGCCCGGGGCCTCATGCATCAAGGGTCTCTAACTGAATGCCCAGCGTCCGCGTCACACGGACGCCCGGCCGCGGCGGAGCGGATTCCGCCACAGGCCAAGGAGCGAGGGCGCGGCGCATAGGTGACCAATGCGTCAAGCCCGAGCGACACGAGCGTGCGGCGGAGGCCGCCCGTCCCGCCGGGTTGCGCCTCGGGCTGGTCCGCCTACGGCGGACATGGTCGTCGCCCTTGCCTGCATCCATCCAGCCGGAGGCGCAACGCGGCTCACGCGGCATTCCGTCAGAGACCCTAAAGCTAGTGAGGGGACTTGAACCCCTAACCTGCGGTTTACAAAACCGCTGCTCTGCCATTGAGCTACACTAGCGTTGTTCGCGTCCTCCATTTATATCAGATTCCACCCCCTTTTCAAGTCCCTCCCTCCGCCGCTCCCGGCCGCGCTGCGCCCCACGGCCGGCATCACGCAGGGAAGAATGATGCCAGCCGCTCTCGGCAGGCGGAGGTGAGGTCCGGCCGGCCCAGGACCGCGAAGCCGTCCGCTATGCGCAGCATCAGTTCCCGGGTGATCTTTGCGCGCAACGCCCGCTCTGGCCCCGCGTGAGAAGCGCGAAAGCGGTCAATGAAGATCGGCGGGCCGTAATAGAGGGAGATGGGGCCCGGCAGCGGGCAGGGTACGCCGTGGGGCCACGCCCGGTAGGCCCCCAAGATGGTCACCGGGATCAGTGGGGCGCCGCTGCGGAGTGCCAGTACTGCCACGCCCTGATGTGGCTCTGCAATGAGCCCATCTGTGGTGCGGGCAGCCTCGGGAAAGATGGCGCAGAGCCTGCCCTGCTTGAGCGCCTGGAGCATCTTGGGTATGGCGGTGGGTGCAGGCGCCTCCACGTTGACGGGGACGGCTTCGAACGCCCGAATGAGGCTGCCCAGGACCGGCATGTTGTAGTAGTACTCCCAGGCCAGATAGATGACCCGGCGGTCCACTCCAAGGCTGATCAGGATGGGGTCGTAGAAACTCTGATGGTTCGCGGCCAGAATGGCAGGACCGGCCGCAGGCACGTTCTCGATCCCGCTCCAGCTCAGGCCGTGCATCAGCCTGAAGTAAGGGTGCAGGAGGGCGTGTCCGACGCGATCCAGAAGCGGCATGTCAGAGAGAGACCGCATTGCCGAGTTCCGCCCTGCAGATGCCACGGGCAGTTTAGTGAGGGCGAGGTGGCGGCCGCAAGCCGACCAGCATTTCCCGCTGCCTGAGAACTCCTTTGCATGGCTTGGGTCGCTTGCAGCGGCCAGTCCACATCCGCCTGGACGGACGCGCTTGGTCGCGTCGGCACCCGGAGCAGAGGCGCAAGCTGCCAGGGGCCACCCATCGAGTAGCGGCCCGGGCCCCGCGGGACGCACCGGCAACATGGCCTCCGCAGCCGGCGCTAGGGAGATCCGGGCAGAGGCCGCCATTGGCCCGTGCAAACCCGCAGCCTCACTCGGCCTGCACGAAAGATGTCGTCCCGAGTCCTGCTCAGGCAGGACGAGGGACCTCGGGCCCAAGAACGACTCGGGCACCAGGACTTTGATCCTGGCTGCCTCACCTGCAACTCTTGCTGAGAAGTCACCGCATGATTCCCACCGCCCTAGCCTGCTTGCCATGGGCTACGGACCCTACGTCAGAAGCCCATCGCATGATTCTTGTTCGCCTGCACAGCCCGGCCGCACCCGTCGGAAGGGACGTGCTCCGTCGCCTCCGCGCGCCGAACGCGAACCAGACTTCACGCCCATCGGCAGCCCGCAGCGGAAGGTCACGGTTCGAGGACGGCGTTAGTCCACGCCATCCGGCCCTGTAAGTCTTCAATCTCTACGCGCAGATAGGCGTGCGGCCCGACGACTTCGAACTGGGCTTCGGTCAGCGTCCTCCCCTCGCCTGCATAAGCCCGTGCGCCCCAGGACGTGTTGTCCACTAACCGGATCGCGCCGACGGGGCTTGTCCGGACGGTGATGTGATGCTTGTCCACGTGGATGCTCTCAAAGCGAGGGCCCTGCGTGGCGTAGAAGTTGCCCTTGCGCAGCGACGTCATGACGTTCTCCCGGTTCAGCGACGACGCCGAGATCACTATGAACGCGCCGTCCCAGGGTTGGTCGCCGTTCATGTGGGCATCGTCTGCGCTGAAGCCGAGCGTGCGGGGGTTCCTTTCGAGCATCCTGTCCCAATGATAGGCGCCGGAGGACTTGCCGTTCAGGTAGTGGCAGATGTGGTTGTAGACTTCGACGCCGTCGAAGCCGTGTCTGAGGGCATCCTCGACCGAGTTGCCTGTCCAATACGGATGCGCCAGGACCACGAGCCCGCCCGCCCGCTGCAAGTGCGACACCTGGCCGCCGAACGGTATGCCGCCCCAAAGCGCGCCCTTCGGCAGCGCCTCGCTGTAACCCAGCCCGACGGCATGGTACGAAGCTCCCGTTTCATCTACTCCGTCTATCTCGACTCCGTTCAGGGCCAGTAGGGGCAGGCCGGGGACGTCTTCGATGTCGGCAACCCGCCCGTGGTCGGTGATGAAGAGAAACTGATAGCCCCGTTCTGCGTACATGCCGGCGACAGTAGCGTAGTCCTTTGCGCCGTCGGAGAAGGTAGTGTGGATATGCGTGTTGCCTTTGAACCACGGGCCGTCGGTGTTGTAACGCCCGGGGATGGGTTGCATGAGTGACCTTCCGTCAAAAAAAGCAGTCGCGGGTCCCGGAGAGGTAATCACGATATCTGAGGGAGGGCATGGCGGCAAGTGCAGTGCGCACCCGGGCGTGGCCGCCCGAACGTCCGTGGCAGGCGATGCTCCGTTTGCTGTTTCGCAATCCGGCCCCATTCAGCGGACGACGGCTTACCTGGCCGGCCTCGCCTACATTGTCGGCTATTCCGTCGAAGGAGCTTTCCTTGGGCGACTTCGACCAGCTGTCGGCAGCGGCGACAGCCCGTCGGCCGGCCCTTGACTTCTGCAATCCCGCCGCCTACTATTGTGCAGGAAGTCCGGAGGGGGTCGGCTTGATAGGAGCCTCACATGGCACGCCAGATCGTTATCGAGAACCCCATCCTGAACTCGCCCTTCGAAGAACCCACACGCCATTTCAAGTTCGGCGACGAGAGCATCACTAACGAGATCGTTGGATCCCGCCGCGTGAGCGGCTATTTCGTCCCCGTCCCGCCGCCCAGGAAGCGGACGCGTCAAGCTGCGCTTGTGGATACCGGATGGAACGAAAACCGCTTCGAGTCCAGTCCCCTTATCAATGACATCCGAACGCGTGTTGCGAATTGGCGCCTGAGCGGGCGGCCGAACATCACAAAGACCTCCCGCCTTCTGCTTGATCACTGGACCTCGCCTTCCCGAGTCACGCGCCGTCTCTTCTTCTGCCAGATCGAAGCCGCCGAAACCGCCATCTTCCTTGCCGAAGCAGCCGAGAGGTCCGGCGAGAAATGGATCGAGAACCAGCTTCGTCGCGATAACGACAGCCACAATCCCGGCCTCTGCCGCATCGCCCTCAAGATGGCCACCGGCAGCGGCAAGACCGTCGTCATGGCCATGCTCATCGCCTGGCAGTCCCTCAACAAGCTCGCCGGTCCGCAGGACGCCCGCTTCTCCGATGCCTTCCTCATCATCACACCGGGCATCACCATCAAAGACCGGCTGCGCGTCCTCTACCCCAATGACCCCGAGAATTACTACACGAAGTTCGACATCGTCCCGTCGTCCATGCGCCAGGACCTCAACCGCGCGAAGGTCGTCATCACCAACTTCCATCAGCTAATGTGCCGCGAGCGCATCCCGTCGAGCAAGCTCACCAAGGAGATACTGGCCAAAGGCGAAGAGAGCCCCTTCAAGGAAACTCCCGCCCAGATGGTCCGCCGCGTCTGCCGCGAGTTGGGCAACAAGAAGAACGTCATCGTCATCAACGATGAGGGCCATCACTGCTACCGCCGTGCCCCCGAGGAAGTTAGGGAGAGGCTCACCGGCGACGAGCGCCGCGAAGCGGATAAGCGCAACGAATCCGCTCGCGTTTGGATTTCGGGCCTGGAGGCCATCCAGAAGAAGGTCGGCATCCGGGCCATCTACGACCTCTCGGCCACGCCGTTCTTCCTTCGCGGCTCAGGCTATGCCGAAGGCCGGCTCTTCCCCTGGGTCGTCAGCGACTTCTCCCTCATTGACGCCATCGAGGCGGGCATCGTCAAAGTCCCCCGAGTGCCGGTTGCGGACGACTCCATGACCGGCGATATGCCAACCTACCGCGACATCTGGTCCCGCATCCGCGACGACCTCCCGAAGAAGGGCCGCGGCACCGAAAGAGTTGCCCAGGAACCTAACCTGCCCATCGCCCTCGAAGGCGCCCTCCAGAGCCTTTACGGCAACTACTCGAAGTCTTACGCCCACTGGGACGGCGATAAGGCCGCCCAGGCGCGCGGCGCCACGCCGCCTGTCTTCATCGTTGTCTGCAACAACACCAACGTCTCGAAGCTCGTCTTCGACTACATCGCCGGATGGGAGAAGGAGCTGCCTGACGACTCAACCGTCCTCGTCCCAGGCAAGCTTCAAGTCTTCAGCAACGTGCAGGACGGCCACTGGACCGCCCGACCGAACACCATCCTCATTGACAGCGAAGGGCAAGGTCCAAATGATATACATTGACCCGCCCTACGGCATCCAGTTCGGCTCCAACTGGCAGGTCAGCACTCGGAAACGCGACGTACGGGACGGACGAACAGAGGACACCACGCGCCAACCTGAGCAGATACGCGCTTTCCGGGACACCTGGGAACTCGGCATCCACTCCTACCTTGCCTACTGGCGTGACCGCCTTGTAGCCGCCCGCGAACTCCTCACCGACGCAGGCAGCATCTTCGTGCAGATCGGAGACGAGAACCTCCACCTTGTCCGGTCTGTTCTGGACGAGGTGTTTGGAGCAGATAACTACGTATCCACGATCAACTACACGAAGACGTCCGGCCAGACAGCGAAGTTTCTGTCTGTGACAACTGACTACATCCTTTGGTACGCGAAAAACGCCGACTCGGCGAGGTACCGGGCTCTGTTCACTGAGAAGGCTCTGGGACGAGAAGGTTCGAGCATGTATCAGTTCGTAGAGCTGCCGGACGGTTACAGACGTAGACTGTCAAGGCAGGAGATCGAGAACCCAGGCCTCTTGCCAGAAGGTGCACGAGCCTACCGGCTTGGCGACATTACTTCCCAGCGCCAAGGACGCCCATCAGGCCCTGGTTCAGCCATGTATTTCCCAGTGAAAGTCGAGGGGAGAGATTTCTACCCCGCCGGATCACGCGGGTGGACGACAACTGCCCAAGGGCTTCAGAGGGCCATCCTTGCCGGACGTCTTGTGCCGCAGGGCGAAAGACTCTCCTACATGCGCTACCTCGAGGATTTTACAGCGTACGAACTTGACAACAATTGGACCGACACGGCTGGGGCAAGCGACCGCATCTACGTTGTTCAGACAAACCAGAACGTTATAGGGCGCTGTCTGGCAATGTGCACTCAGCCAGGCGATCTCGTGCTTGACCCGACCTGTGGGAGCGGGACGGCGGCTTACGTCGCCGAGCAATGGGGCCGTCGCTGGATAACCGTTGACACCAGCCGCGTAGCGCTCGCCCTCGCTCGAACCCGCCTTATGGCCGGCCGCTTCCCGTACTACCTCCTCTCCGACTCCCCCGAAGGCCTGGCGAAGGAAACCCAAATCACAGGGGCCCCCGGACCCTCTCCCGGTGGGAGAGGGCCGGGTGAGGGTCCTGACATACGAAAAGGCTTCGTTTGCAAGCGCGTCCCTCATATCCAACTGAAGGACATCGCGAACAACGACGAAATTGACGCTATCCACGAGAAGTGGCAGCCCAGGCAGGACGTGGCGCGCAAGCTTCTCAACGAGGCCATTGGCACGCACTATCAGGAATGGGAAGTCCCCCGCGAGCCCGACAAGTCCTGGCCGAAAGAAGCCAGAGACGCGCACAAGGAGTTCTATGACCTTCGCCGCAAGCGCCAGGCCGAGATGGACGCCTCCATCGCCCGACACGCCGGACTGGAACTCCTCTACGACCAGCCATACGAGGACAACAAGCGCGTCCGCGTGACCGGACCCTTCACAGTCGAAAGCCTCTCGCCCCACCGCCGCATCAGCGTCGAGGAGAAGGTACAACTCGCCGAGGCCGGCCGCGAGGGGTGGCGCGTCACTGAACTCGGCCCCAACCAGTTCGGAAACATCATCATCGAGAACCTCAAGGCATCCGGCGTCAGCAATCGCGCCAAAGGCGAGCGGCTCCGCTTCGACCGACTGGAGCCCTTTGCTGGCATGTGGATTCACGCCGCTGGCGAGTACACTGACAAGGGCGGCAAATCGAAGCGCGTCGCCGTCTGCATCGGCCCCGAGCACGGCACCGTCGGCCCCCAGCTCATCAAAGAGGCCGCCAAAGAAGCCGTCCAGGGTATCGGCTTCGACCTCCTCATCGTACTCGGCTTCGCCTTCGACCCCCACGTCTCCGAGGAGTCTAAGCGCTACGGCAAGCTCACCGTGCTGCCGGCGGAAATAGACAAGGACCTTCAACTTGGCGGCGACTTCCTCCGCAAGAGCGGCAGCGCAAGCCTCTTTACTGTCTACGCCGAGCCTGACATCGAGATCATTGCACTCAAGGAAGATAAGATCCAGGTCAAGATCAAGGGCCTCGACGTATACGATCCCACCACGGGTGAGATACGCTCGAACACCACCGACGACATCGCGTGCTGGTTCATAGACACGGACTACAACGGCGAGTCCTTCTTCGTCCGGCACGCCTACTTCTGCGGCGGCGAAGACCCGTACGAGAAGCTGCGGCGGACGTTGCGGGCCGAGATAGACGAAGCGGCCTGGTCAAGCCTGTATTCCACCGTCAGCCGCCCATTCGACAAGCCCGAGAGCAGGCAAGGGCGGCCCGGCCGCATTGCCGTCAAGGTCATCAACCACTACGGCGACGAAGTCCTGCGGGTGTACCAGGTTTAGGTTCACTCAATTGGAGGACGGAAATATGAGTCCTGGAAGGACCGAACCAAGAATATCCGTCAACCAATTGGCCCTATACCTCGTCAGCGGGCCTGCCCGGCGTCGGACGATAATAGAGTGTCAAAAGCGTCCCCAGACTTTCCAAGTGACCTACTACCAACCAGCCCTCGATGCTATTGTGCCGTTCGTCGTGAATGGCATGCGGGATGAGGCCCCGTTGGTCGCAGCCATCGATGATCTCTATGCAAAGAGCCCTGCCAACGATCAGGAAGAGAATCGCTTTGAGTCAAATATGTTCGCTATAGCCTCCTTTTTGGATTCCTACAAGAAGCTTTCGCTTGGCAACCTGCGCCCCGAAGCGACACGCCAATCGGAGTCTAGAAGAATCGCCATTCGTGGGGTCCAGATTAGTGTGCGCCCAGAGATCATACTTTGTGGTGTATACAGGTCCGACAAGCGGGTAGGCGCGCTGAAGCTCTATCTATCTAAGGAGACCTCCCTGACCAGCGAATCCGCGTCATATGTCACATGTCTTCTCAGCATATTCGCCGAACGCTTTCTTTCGGCCAGGGGTCGTATGTTGCCCAGCCAGTGCCAAGTATTCGACGTCTTCGGAACCGGGGTTTATGTTGCCCGCCCGCAAATGACAAGGCGCCGCCGCGACATAGAAGCAGCGTGCGAGGAGATTGCTCTTCGGTGGCCCACGCTATGACAACACTCCCGATGTCCTCCTAAGAGGCATTGGCGGGACCCACCGCTTCACCCATTTTTGCCCTGCTTTCGTGCTCCCCAATACCACGGCATGCAACTACCTGTCAAAGCGCGCGAGTAGTCAATCCGATTGTCGTAGCCCCCAACCAACCCTTGCCCCTGAGCCTTCATCCGCGTGCATCCTCGTTATCCGTGTCAAACACCTTTAGCCGTGTCTTTGCCGTCACCCCCGCCTTACCGCCTTGATCAGTGGCCAACGTCGTTCGTGCCTTCTCTCTCAACTCTCAACTATCACCTCTCAACTCTCAACTGTTCTGCCCCGCCTACTCGTGCGCCGACCATGGCTCCGGCGTCGAGGTCGCTTCAGGCGGAGCGCCGCGCCGCGGCCCCTTTCCAGCCGGCGTGGCGGAGGTGACGGGCAGAGAACTGCGTTCCCAGGCGCCCGTGCGGATCGCGTGCGCCAGCTTCTCCCCCACAACCGGGAACGGGTCACGCGAAAGTTCCGGCAACTGGAAAAGCATGATCCACGAGTCATAGAAAGCCGGATCCTTCTGCGGCAATACGAAAGGCTTGTGGGCTTTGCCGGTCTTGTCTATATAGGAAAAGTAATCCTTGATGAAGAGGCCGTCTCCGCGCTTGCTGCTGAAGGCCAGCCACCGGCTGTTGCTCGACCACGAGTGCCACGATTCGGACCACTCGCTGTTGCAGTCCATGCGCTCGTAACTGCCGGTTGTGAGATCCATGATGTAGAGGTCGGCGCTCCGTTGGAAGGTGGCGAAGAGGCTGTAGTCGGCCATGCAGAAGACCAGGTAGCGGCCGTCGGGCGACGGCCGGGGCAGCGTGATGCTCTTGCCCAGCTTCTCCCCTGAGATGACGGTTTCCAGCTTCCCCCACGAGTCCTTGTCAGCGTCATACGCGATGCGCATCAGGCTGTAGCGTACCTCATCGAAATGCTCGGGAGGCGCGGTGTTGCGGTCGGACCAGAGGACAGGCGCGCTGCAGAAGTACAGATAGCGCCCGTCTGCTGACCAGGCCGGGAATGTCTCAAGACGGTCGGGGTCGGAGAGGCTCCGCGGCGAACTGACCGCCTTCGACTCGAAGTTGTATATCGCCAGGGCCGAGTCCAGGTCCACGGCATCGCGGACTTCGGTCCTGGCGCTGTGGAACGGCTGGCGCAGCTTGTTGACTGAGAAAGCCACCAGCCTGCCGCTTGGATGCCAGGAGATAAAAGAAGCCGGCTTCGGAGAGAACGGGGAGCGCACTTCGACCTTTCGTACCTTGCCGTTTTCCAGCACCAGCATGCCCGCGCCGTAGTCCACACGTCCGCTCCGCATATGGACGATCACCTTGTCGGACCGGTTGTTCAGGAACGTGTGGCAGTTGACGCAGCCCCCGTCGAAGGACTTGTTGTCTATCACAAGCGAATCGTCGAAGCTCTCCAGGTCGCGCTGGCGGATGCTCATCCCCACGGCGAAGTTGTACAGGACGTTGATGCGGCGATAGACCAGGTAGCGGTCAATGGGCTCGGCGGCGACAGAGGCCGAAAAGGTTTCGAAGCGGCGCCACGAGCCGTCGGCCGCTCTCACGTAAGCGTCGCAGTAGACGCGTCCGCCGCGGTTGGCGCCGAGCAGGTCCCGCCAGGGCCGCAGAGGCATCTCGATGCGCGGGCTTCCGCTCGCAACCTGAAAGGGACGCCCCTGGTCGCCGTGCACCTTGACGCAGTACTCCTTGCCCTCCTCCTCCACCTGGAAATTCAGCGGGGCGATGTTCGGCGGAATGACGGCATCCGCCCAATCGGGCCGAATGCGAGGCGGACGGCCAACCGAAGGCCAATCGCCGATGACCACCGGCCTGTGGAGGAGGACGTAGCACGCTGCCCCCGCCAGGGCGGCCGCAAGGACGCCGAGCGAAATAAGGAGAATGTAGCGGTGCCTCATTGCGGCTGTCCTGACGCGCCGAAGGCGTAGTAAAAGAAATACGTGTCGCCGTAATCCCGCGCGACCGCTTTCCGGGCCGCCGCTTCGCCGGACTTGTAGCGCGCGAGCGCTCGATTGAAACCAGCAAAGCGTTCGACCGACGCGGCGCTTATGCGGCGTCCGTGCAGGTCAAGCCGAGTCCCCGCCGCAGCGCATATGAGCAAGGCCTCCTCATAGTGGCGGGGGATGTCGGGGTAGCCGAAGTCGTCCAGCCGCCCGATGTTCAGGGCTACTTTGTCGGGCCGTCGGCTCAGCAGGAAGTCCGCCATCAGGTACTCGAACGCCATGCGGTTGTGCTTGTTCCTTTCGAGCAACTCCAGGAACAGCCTCTCGAAGGTGACCAACCCCACGTAGTCCTTGGTGATCATAAAGGAGCGCGTTCGCTGGGCGTCCGCATCGGAAGAGAGTTCGGGGTCTGCCCTCAGGCGCGAGAGGTGACGATCGGCCCAGGACCCGTAGATGATGTCTTTGCTGAGCTTGCCCAACAGAATCCGGGCGGCCTCCGTTTGGCGCTTGATCACGCTGACGAGGGCGAGGCTCCGGAGGGTCGCCGGGTAGTTGCCGAGCACCTCGAGCGCCTGGTACGTCATCATCTCCGCTTCATTTACTCGCCCGAGGTCCAGGAGGATGCCGCTGTACTTCATGTAAGCAAGGTCCGGCAGTTCGGAACGCTCGGACAGGTCCTTGCCCGGCATCAGCGCGCCGGCCCCTTGAGGGTAGGCAAACATGTCATAAGGCAGCCGGCCGGTATGGAATAGCGCGCGATTGACATCCCAATAGACGCCCGGATTATAGTCCTCGGGCGGCACCTGCCGCGCCGCTCGCAAAAGGTCGCTCCACAGCCCGCGCCGTGCCGACGATTCGATGCGCAGCAGGGCGTTCGAGCCGGCATCGAAAGAGAAGTAAACGGCTGCAGCCCCAACAAGGCATACCGCGGCGGTTTCCACGGCCGAGCGGAGAGCGCTCGCCGGCCGAGCTGTCGCCCGCTCGGTGGCGCTCCCGGGCCGCGCGCGACCGAGCGCGAGCCCTGCTGTCACCAGTGCGCTCACAGGGTAGAACGCGCCGAGCACAAGGAGCAGGACCTGACTCTGCCATAGGAGCGCGTTCCGGCCCGGTGCGAGCGCGCCGAGCGCATCGCTCGGTCGCAACTGCATCACGTAGATACCGAGCGCAACGGGCACGGCTGCCGCGCCGATCAGGGCTATGCCCGTCAGGACCCACCGCCCCCTCGCAGCCCCGAAAACGGCACACAGCGCCACCAACACCAGGTAGCCCTCGGCCGAGCCGTAGTAGATGGCCCCGGACAGGCACAGGAAGACGAGCAAGCGCAGCGGCAGGTGCCGAAGCGGAAGCCATGCGTAGAAACAGGCCGTCAGCGCCCCGGCGGCTATCGCAACGCAGGTGCCCAGCGCGAATGCGTAGCGGGCGCAGAGGACTGCAACAAGAATGGCAGGCACGAAGTGGACAGCGCGCGGCTCGCGTCCTCCCGCGAGCCTGATGACAGACCTGGCGGCGAGGACAAGGATCCACGCGGAGGCCGTGATGATCGCGGCCCCCGCCCAGGGGAGGTAATAGAGCTGTGCCAGGAAGGCCGCAAGGTAGGCCGTAAGCCCGCCCGGGTATGAGAGGAAGGTCTGGAAGAAATCCCAACCGCGCTCGAAGACCGGAAACCGGGCGGTTATGCGGTTCGATTCGTAGATGAGGCTCGGGTCTATGAGGAGCCCGACGCAGAGGAAAAAGAGCGTGAAGAAGGCAAGCCGTTGGGCAAGCGGCCGGCGGCCGTGCAACGGGCTTGCGTTACGAAGAGAGAACACCGTGACGAGTCTCCGAGCGCGACAGCCTGCGCCGACTATCGGCGAGCAGGGCTACGGGCGGCGACACGCGCGGGCGCGCGAGCCACCGCGCAGATGTAGGATACCAGAGCCCGCGCGGGATTGCAAAACGGCAGCGCCCGCCTGCGCTCGCCGGGCGGCGAGCCGGTTCAGGCCCTCCCTGCCCGGGGGCGTCATGGCCTCCCTGCAAACAGGCCGGCTGATTTGACGAAGCTGCGCCCTTCTCCTATACTGGGCCGGCGCATGCGGCCGGGCCGTACTCGTGAGCCACCCCTCTCCATAGGGCCAGGGCGATCATGACGTGGCGCGCGTTCCTGATCGGCGTCGTGGGGGTCGTCGGCCTGTGCCTGCTCACGCCTGTCAATGACTACGCCGTAGGGAATACGTATCTCACGGGGAACCATTTCCCCGTGGGCGTCTTCTTCTTCCTCCTGATCCTCACCCTCGTCGTCAACATCCCCCTCAAGCTCATCCGCGCCCGGTGGGCCCTCCGACAGTCCGAACTGATGCTCGTATGGTGCATGATGCTCGTGTCGGCAACCGTACCCGGGAGCGGCCTCATGCGGTACTGGTTCCCGACGACTGCCGCCGCCCCGTACCTCGCTCAGCGCAGCGACCTCTTCTGGAAGGACGATGTGCTCAAGGACGCCCCCGAGGGGATCCTTCTCAGCAAAGACCCCAAGTCCATGGTCGCCAAGAAGTTCTACGACGGAACGCCCAAGGGGGAAGTAGTCCGTGTGCCCTGGGGGCAGTGGACGAAGGTGATGGTGAACTGGGGCATCCTCATCTGGCTCTACTATCTGGCCACGATCTTCCTGTGCGGGGCCCTGCGGAAGCAATGGGTCGAATCAGACCGTCTGATCTTCCCGGTCGCCCGGGTGCCGCTGGAGTTTACGGAGGGAAGCGGCGAGCGCGCCCTGTTCCCGGGGCTCGTCCGCAGCAAGGCTTTCCTCGTCGGCGCGCTGGTCACCACCGTCTTCGGCCTCATCCGGCTTTCGCCGGTCTTCTTCGGCGCCGAGGGCGGCTGGAGGCCCGTCGTTCCGGTGCACCAGGTCTTCGCCGACACACCGTGGTGGCCCATGCAGATCGAGGACGGCTTCATATACCCGATCGGCATCGGCTTTGCCTTCCTTGTGCCCAGCGATGTCTCGCTGAGCGTCTGGCTTTTCTACCTGTTCACATGCGGCCAGATACTGGTGGCTCAGTACGCGGGGTCGCCGCTGGAAAGCGGTCCGTGGGGGCCATTCATGGTCTGGCAGCAGGCGGGGGCATTCGTGGCTTTCGCGGTCGGAATGCTCTGGATGGCGCGGCGGCATCTTTGGACGGTCGCCCAGAAGGCCCTCGGCCTGCGGGCCGCGGACGACTCTGACGAGCCCATCGGCTACCGGCTCGCCTTCTGGGGCCTGCTGGCCTCCGTGGCAGGCATGGTGCTCTGGCACATGCACTTCGGTATGGGCCTGTGGGCGGCGATCGGGCTGCTGGCCCTGTTCTTCACGATCGTCCTCGTGCATGCCCGCCTCGTCTCGCAGGGCGGCCTGTTCTTCACTCAGCAGGGCTGGGTCCCTCCTGAGATCATGCACGGCCTCAGCGGCGGACATGCCTTCTCAGGCGCTGCCATAGTGGTGGCGCAGGTGGAGCAGACGATGTTTCTGCACGACTCGCGCGAGATACTCAGCCCCTACGTGATGAATTCGCTGAGGATCGCATCCATCTTTGAGAAGCACAGGCGTCTGCTCTTGCCCGCCATGCTGACGGCCCTGGCCGTCGGCATGATGGCCGCCGGCTACTCCACCCTCCGGTGGGTCTTCTACGACCAGGGCGGTCTGAACATAGCGAATACGTACGGGAGCCAGTACCGAGCCTTGCGCACGTTCAACACCGCCCACGACATGATTGCGAACCCGGGCCGGTCGGCCCGGCCCGAGTACGCAGCGCTCTGCTGGGGCACCGGCCTCATGTCCATCCTGATGGTCATGCGAGGGACGTTCTACTGGTGGCCGGTCCACTCCCTGGGTTTTGCCGTAGCCTCCTCGTGGTGCGTCCGGCAGCTCTGGTTCTCATTCCTGCTGGGCTGGCTGACCAAAGCTTCGATTCTGAAATTCGGAGGCGGGGAGATACTGCACGGAGCCAGGATGTTCTTCCTGGGCGTGATCATTGCGGAGAGCACCGTGATCGGCATCACCACCTTCGTGAGCCTGCTCACCGGCGTGAAATTCGGCTACATCTTCCTCTCCGGCTGAGGCGCAGGGGGGGCAATCTGCGCCCGGTGAAGCGGCTCATTCCGTAATTATGGCTGGCGGAGGGGGAGGGATTCGAACCCCCGGTCCGCCTCGCGGCGGACAACGGTTTTCAAAACCGTCGCTTTCGTCCACTCAGCCACCCCTCCGCCCATCGCTTCATCCCGGTTGCCAACGATTTGCGGCATAGCCTCACGGGCCGGCGGCCGCCGCTCACTCTCAGCTTGCTTGAGCCCGGCAGGCATATGATGGTGGGCGGACGGGGACTCGGACCCCGGACCTCTTGCTTGTAAGGCAAGCGCTCTGACCGACTGAGCTACCCGCCCACTGTTCGCGCCCTGAACGCCGGCAACCACCAGGAGTCTCTAAATTACTCCGCCCGTCCGTCTCCGTCAAGGCGCACTGCCCCAACAACGGGACCCGCCACACGAACGGCGGGCAAGCGCCGGGGGCTACCCATAATGCGGGACCACGGCGCCGCGCGGAAGCTCTGACAAGCGTTGCGCGTCCGCCCCCTCCACGCACTCGTTGTCGCACAGCAGCTATTTGTGCTATAGTCTGGGACCTGCCGGGCGGCAGCACGTTGTCTTGGGCTCGCTCCCGCAATCCCGGATGGCGCGCTGATTTCGTGGGCAACATGCGTGGCCTGACCTTCGACAAAGTGATAGTGATCGCCAACCCGATCAGCGGCTGGTGCGCCGCCAAACGCTGGCTCGGCCGCGTGGTCCGGGGATTCGAGGAGGCCGGATGGAGCGTCGAGGCTGTCGTGACGCAGTGCGCCGGGCACGCCAGGGAACTGGCCGCCAACCATGGATATGACAACGCCCTCGTAGTGGCCTTCGGCGGCGACGGCACGGTCAACGAAGTGCTGAACGGCCTGGCGTTTGAGCGCAGCACTCTCGGCATCGTTCCAGCGGGCGCCGGCAACGTCCTGGCGAAAGAACTGGGCCTATCCTGGCAGCCTCTCGAAGCCGTCCGCCAGTTGCTTAACGGCCGCGTCGTGCGGTTCGACGTGGGCGTATGCAACGGCAGGCGCTTCGGCTGCGTCTTCGGCGCGGGGGTGGACGCGTGGGCGGTCCGGATGGTGCACTTGCGCCGCCGCGGAGGCATGACGCAGTGGCATTACCTGCCTTACGTCGTCCGTGGCGTCTTGAGCCCCGCCTCGTGGGAGGTGGAGGTGGAAGTGGACGGCCGCCCGTTTGCCAGCGGCCTGGACCAGGTGGCTGTGGGCAACACTCACAGTTACGGCGGGCCGATGGAGATGACGTCTGCCGCGGCGCCGGACGACGGCCTCCTGGACATCATGTGCGTGCGCCGGGAAAGCATTTTGGACCTTCTTGGCATGGCGGCCTGCGGCTTTCTGCGTACGCTGCACTGGCACCCTCTCACACATTACGCGCGCGGCACGCGCGTCACTGTGACCTCGCCCAAACGGGACGTCCCGTACGAGTTGGACGGCGACGACGCGGGCGTCCTTCCTGCTGAGATCCTTGTGCAGCCCGGCGTGGCCCGCGTGCTGGCCCCTGCCGGTTTCCGGGCCCTCCAGCGCGGCTTCCCCGGCGACACCTGACCCGCCCCCCATGCCTGGCTCGGTGCAGTGGGCGCCCGCATTCTGTATAATCGCCCTGCGTCTCCGGAGAAGAACAGATGAACTGGCAGGACTTCGACTGGCTCCTCGACGCCTCGCTTGAGGAGGACGCCGCGCGGCGGGACGTGACCACCCGCGCATTGGTGGCGGTAGACCGACAGGCGGCCGCGGAAATCCGCGCCCGCGCTGCCGGCGTGATCTGCGGCCTGCCCCTGGCGCGGCGACTGGCAGAGCGCTTCGGCCAGCATCTGGAGTTCGAGGAAGGTGCGCGTGACGGCGACCGTGTTGCAGCAGGCGCAGTCGTGGCCCGGCTCCGAGGCCCGGCCGCCTCGATCCTCAGCACTGAGCGGACCATGCTGAACTTCCTCCAGAGGTTGAGCGGCGTGGCGACCCTTACGGCCCTGTTCGTCGAGAAAGTGAAAGGCACCAACTCACGTATTTATGACACACGCAAGACGACGCCCGGCTGGCGGGAGTTGGAGAAGTACGCCGTCCGCTGCGGCGGGGGCCGCAATCACCGCATGCACTTAGCGGACCAGGCGCTTATCAAGGACAACCACCTGGCCCTGCTGGGCGGAGGCCCCGAGGCCGTGAACGTCGCCGTCTCGAGGGTCCGCGCCGCATGCCCGGGGCTGATTGTCGAGGTCGAGGTGGAGAACCTCGCCGAGTTGGAGGCAGCCCTAACGGCCGCGCCGGACGTCATCATGCTCGACAACATGCGCCCCGAGCAAGTCCGCGAAGCGGCGGCTTTGGTCAGCAAAATGGTGGGAAACGGCAAGCGTCCGGTGCTTGCCCGAAACGGCAAGCGTCCGCTGCTTGAATCGAGCGGCACAATAACGCTGTCCGACGTGAGAGCCTATGCCGAGGCAGGGGCAGACAGGATCTCCATAGGCGCCCTCACCCACTCAGCCCCCGCCCTCAACCTGTCCCTCGATTTGATCGCGTAGCCTCGCTGGGCCCTTACCGGGCGAGCGCCTCCTGTGCGGCGCGCACACCCGAGCCCGGCTGGAACCTGTAACCCAGGTCGCGAAGCGTCATCTCCAACGTGCCGATCGCAACGAGCAGGTCTTCTTCGCTGACGTAACCCATGTGGCCGATGCGGAAGATCCTGCCCTTCATCTTGCCCTGGCCTTCGGCTATGGCGACGCCGTGCTTGCTCAGCATAGTGTCAACGATCTTCTCGGTGTCCATCCCTTCCGGGCCGTAGAATGCGGTGACGCCGTTTGAAGGGATGTCGGCCAGCAGCTTGAGCCCCAGGGCCGCCCCGGCGGCCCGCGTCGCGCGCGCCAGCCGGGCATGCCGCGCGTACACCTCGTCCAAGCCTTCCGCGAAGATCATCTCCAGCGACTTGTGAAGCGCCCGGATGAGCGAGACCGCGCTCGTGAAGGGCGTAGTGGTCTTCTTCCAGTTCACCTTCATGGCGGCCAGGTCCAGGTAATATCGCGGCGACTTGCACGCCTCGACGGCCTGCCACGTCCGGGGGGAGACGGCGATGAACGCCAGGCCGGGCGGGATCATGCAGCCCTTCTGCGCGCCGCTCACCGCCACGTCCACGCCCCACGCGTCCATCTTGAACGGGTGGATGCCGATCCCCGTGATGGCGTCTACACCGAGGAGGGTGTCGGTCTCGCGGGTCAGACGGCCTATAGCCTCAACGTCGGTCAAGGCGCCGGTCGAGGTCTCGGACTGCGTGATGTAAAGGGCGCGTGCGTCGGGGTTCGCCTTGAGCGCTGCCGCGATCTGCTCGACCGTCGGGGACTTGCCCCATTCGACGACGAGTTCCACGACCTTGCACCCGTATGCGCGGCCGAGTTCGCCCCAGCGCTCGCCGAACTTGCCTCCGTTCACGCAGATGATCTTGTCGCCCGGCGAGCAGACGTTCACGACGGCGGCCTCCATTGCCGCGGTGCCGCTCCCCATGATGAGGAACACGTCCTGGGCTGTGCCGAAGAGCTTCTTGAGCCCCTCCACCACCTCGACCATGATCCGCGAAAACTGCTCCGTGCGGTGGTGCATCATCGGGGCAGCCTCGGCCAGCAGGACCTCAGGAGGAACCATGGTAGGTCCCGGTGTGAACATGTAGCTCTTCTTCACGTGCTCTCTCCATGCTGTGCGCCATTGTCCCGCAGGTTCAGTTTCTTGAGCTTACTCTGCAGGCTCTGGCGATAGATGCCGAGCGCCTCAGCCGTGCGCGACACGTTGCCGCCGTTCTCGCGCAGCTTCCGCGCAATGAACTGCGTCTCGAACTGCCGCACGGCCTTTTCTCTCGCCTCTCTAAAGGGCAGGGCGAAATCTATCCCGATGGCCTCTCCCTCTGTGCCCTGGGGCGCACCGCTTTGCAGGGCCAGGTGCGCGGGAAGTATGTCCGGGCCCGACGCCATCACTAACGCGCTCTCGATGACGTGCTTGAGTTCCCTCACGTTGCCGGGCCAGTCGTACTGCTGCAAGCGCTGCACCGCTTCCGGGCTGAAGCGGCCGGGGCCGTCCGGGTACCTGGCGCGGAAGAGCTTGAGGAAATGCTCCGCCAGGACGGGGATGTCCTCGCGGTGCTGGCGCAGAGGCGGGATCTCTATCTCAACCACCTTGATCCGATGGTAGAGGTCCCTGCGGAAATTATCCTTTTCAATCTCTTGCTCCAGGTTCCTGTTGCTGGCGCTGATCAGCCGCACGTCCACCGTGATCAGTTGCGAGCCGCCGAGCGGCTCGAAGGCGCTCTCCTGGAGGACCCTGAGCACCTTCGCCTGGGTCCCAGGGCTCATGTCCCCGATCTCGTCGAGGAAGAGGGTGCTGCCGTCCGCGGCCTGGAACTTGCCCATGCGCCGCGAGTCCGCGCCGGTGAACGCGCCTTTCTCGTGTCCGAACAGTTCGCTCTCCACCAGCGTCTCGGGCATCGCAGCGCAATTCATCACTACGAACGGCTTATCTCGCCGGTCGCTCCGACGGTGTATCTCGCGGGCCACCATCTCTTTGCCCGTCCCGCTCTCGCCGCGCACAAGCACCGTGACGCTGGTCTGGCTGACCTTCTCGATCTGCTCAAAGAGCCGGCCCATGGCGCCGCTTATGCCTACCAGTTCGCCGTACGAGCCGAGGCGTTCGAGCGCGTCCTTGAGTCTCGAAGCCTCCCGCCTCAACTCGACGACCTCCCCGGCGCGCCGGGCGGCCGCCCGCAGCTCGTCCAGCTCGTACGGCTTCGGGATGTAGTCGTATGCGCCCTGCTTGATCGCCTCGGCGGCGAGCCGCTCGGACCCGTAGGCCGTGATCATTATGACCGGCGGACCGTCAGGCTGTTCCGCGATGCGCTTGAGGACTTCCATGCCGTCGGGCCGCGGGATGTTGACGTCTAACAGCACGATGTCCGGCGCTCCTTGCTGGACGGCGTCGAGCGCGGTCCGGCCGTCCGTTGCCTCCACGACCTGGAAGCCCGCGCCTTCGAGCACTTTGCGCATGCCCACGCGGGCGGGTTTTTCGTCGTCCACTACCAGTATTTTCAGCATGTTTGGCCTCGGCCGCAGGTCCGTCAAAGGAAGGTTTTTCATTATAGAAGCTGTGCAACAGGCGCGCAACCAACGCCGCTGCAGCCCTCGGGACCACGACGCCACGGATTTGGCCGCAGGCCAAGGAATGAGGGCGCGACGGCTGATGGCAATAGAATCTGGAGTGGAAAGGGTGCTATTCGCCGGATGGCAAGAGGCAACCGTGTCTATGTGTTGACCGGGGGGGCGTCGCTGACTATCATCGTGGCCACCTGGCGCGCAGCGGGAAAGCGTGGGCTGCCTCGTCATCAGTAAATATGAGGAAAAGCATCGGGGATATGGGCCCGGCAGGGGCCGGCGAGGGTCCGGGGACGTGGAAGTGAGCGCTTCCTGGCGTGCCGCGAGAGGCACTTGCGGCGCATTGCAGGTATGGTCTTTCCCCAGAGAAGAAGAGCGCATGACTGGCAGAGAAAAGATGCACGCCGCATGCTCGGAGAACGGCACCCCGGAAACACCGGCCGTGCTCTCCTGTTATGAAGACATCTTCCAGAGAGACCATTGGGAGAGCCTCACTCAATACCCCTGGTGGTACGGGCAGACTCCGGACACGGACAAGCAGATGCTCTGGCGCCGTGAAGCCATCGCAAACACAGGGGAGGATTGGTTTCGCCTTCCTTTCTGCGCCCCTTCAGCGATCCGGCAAGCGCAGCACATTATAGAAACACCCGAAGGGGTGTTCTTACTTGACAAGAGGACGGGCAGCAAACGCGAGCTTCACAGGCCCCCCATCGGAGATTGGCCTGAGCAGGGCTACAAGCCCCCGAGTACCTTGGCGGAAACGCCCGAAGCGATAGACCAGATGGTCCCGATATCTGAGGACGATGACTACACTTATGTCAGGACTGAAGGAAGGGATGAGCTTGCCCGCGCGCTGCTGAAGGAATTCGGAGACAGGCTCTTTCCCAACCACCGGACCTCCTCGCCGCTCCTGAGATGCGCTGACCTATGGGGGTTCGACAACATGATGGTCAACATCAAGGTCAAACCCGACTTGGTTACATATGCGTGCGCACGCTACCTGGAGCAGGCGAAGACGACGGTTCGCAGGGCCGCCTTGCTGGGAGCGCAGGGGATATGGGTGGTGGACGGGCTCTCGGACATGATAAGCCCGGGGGACTACGCCCGCTTGAGCGTCCCCAACCTGCAAGACCTGATGGATGCAATCAGGAAAGCAGGCATGAGGAGCATCTACTACTTCACAGGAAACCCGGCCGGCAAGTGGGACCTGATGCTCTCCCTTGGGGCCGACGCGCTCGCATTTGAGGATGACAAGAAGGGCTTCAAGGTGGACGTGGTTGAGACGGCAAGAAGGCTGAAAGGCCGGTACGCGCTTTTCGGCAACCTCAACGCGATTGACGTCTTGCAGAATGGAACCGATGAGCAGTTGAAAGGTGAAGTGCGCAGGCAGCTTGCCGCCGCTCGCCTGAATGGCGGCCGCTTTGTCATGAGCATTGGCAGCCCCGTCACCCCCGGCACGTCAGTAGAGAGGGCGAGGCTATTCTGCGACCTCGTACACGACCTGGGTTCCCAGTAATGAGTCGCTGAGGTCTTGCGTATGCAGGTACGGAGGCCAGACTGTTTGGCCCTCCCGCATGCCCAAGCTGCACGAGCAGGAGGCCTGGCCATAGCATGGGAGTTCGTCCCTGGGCTGTCGTGTCCACAATGCACCTTCGCAGCACCCCGCCATTCCAAGGAGCGTTCGCCTCCGGCCGACGGTACACGTCGCCAGCGGCGACGCGCCTACGGGTCGCCAACGCTTGCCCGCCCTCTTTGTGGCGGGGCAGAACGCGGAATCCTCCAGGGACCGAGCACTCCCGCGTCCCGAGATCCCTCGTCCGCCCCGCAGCGGACTCGGGATGACACGGTGCGGCAGCCCTGAGTTGGCCATCCCGCATGGACCGCGGGTTGTCATCTCTAAGAGCCCGGCGGGTCAACCGACGTGTTCCGAGCCTTTTCGGGGCCTTTCCCAGTCATCTCTTCGCCCTCTTTGGGGCATTGATATGTCCGCGAGGTGCGTCGCATTCATTCCGCGAGCTCTATGGCTCATGACACTTTCGCGCTTACACCTCCCTGGACAGACCTCACCGAAGACTCGGGATCACCCGGTGCGGCCAGGCTGAGTTGGCCATCCTGCATGGACCGCGGGTTGTCATTCCGAGGAGCGCGCAGCGCCGGGCGCGTGACGAGGAATCTCCATAGGGCGCCTAATCTGGCGTCTGGATATGCCTCATCCGCGGAAGGCCAACCCACGGAAGCCAGCCGCTGGCGAACGAAAGAAGAGGGGCACGACGGACTCGGGACGACACCGGGCTTGCCCTGCTGTTCCAGGTGCTGTAAACGGTGTCACGCAAGTGGATGTTTGGCCGGAGGCAGCGGGTAGGTACGTCTCAAGGGTCCCGGCGGGACGTCTGACAATATTGTGTTACGCAGAGCTGTCCAGTCACGACGTGTGGCAATCGCCTGCGTCTCAGGCGTGCTTGTGGCCCGCTGTTGCCACATGCCCAACCGTTCCGCAATGCGCAAAGGGCCGCCGACTGACGCCGCCCAAGTTGAGATGGCAGGGCTGACATGCGGCAACTCTGTCGGCGCATTCGCGGGAAGGATGGGCTTGCATCAGACCTATCCGGCACGGCCTACAGGTTTGCGACCTTGGGGTACAGGTCCTCGCTGCCGAAATTCCCCGACTTGAGAACGACAAGCAGGTCGCGGCCCAGGCCCAGGGGGAAACAGTAAGGCACGCCCGGGTCCAGCGGCAGGCCGACCTCCAGCAGGGAGATTCCAGTGCCTTCGCAGACGAAGGAGGAAGTCTCGCCGCCGGCGACGACAAGCCGTCCCAGGCGCGGACTTGCCACCAGCCGGCGGGCAACCTCGGCGAGGAATCGCGCAATCACCACGCCGGTCTGGACGGCGGTCAAGCCCAGCTCAGCACCAACCTTCTGCGTCTGTTCCACGTCGGCGGGTGACTCTACCTTGGACGACACCAGGACATGTTCGCGGCAGGCCAGCCGCTCGACGGCAGCTTGCGCAACGTCTTCCGCCGACACCTTGCCCTGCAGGATCTGCGGGCCGGGGACGCTGATCTCATGGAAGCCGTTCCGGCGGGCCATCGCGTGCTGGGCGCGGGAAGATTCGGAGGCGCTTCCGGCGATGACCGCCGTGGTCCGGGGGATGCGGGCAATGCGGCTCGCGAAGGAAAGCGGAGGCTTGTCGGCAAACAGCATCCTGGCCAGCGCTGCCGTGATCCCCGACGCCCCGCTGACGAACGGCGACGCTGCAGTCGCCTCGGCCGCAACATCAAGGTCGCCGTCGTCAATCGCGTCGGCAACGATGTAGGACGCCCCCTGGACCACGCGCCCGGCGATGAATTGCCTCAGGGCGTCGCTGCCCTGGCGAACCACGCTAAGCGGGGCGAGCGCCACGGCACGCCTCGTCTGCGCCTGCAGCCAGCGCAGGATGCTGGCGTCGGTCATCGGGTTGAGCGGATGGTCCCGCATGCTGGACTCTGACAGAAGCCGATCCCCGACGAAGTGATAGCCCTGGTAGGTGGTCCTTCCCAGCGCCGGCAAGGCGGGCGCGACAATGGCCCAATCCAGCCCCAGCGCGTCGAGCGCCGCATCAAGGCTTGGACCGATGTTGCCCGCGGGCGTGGAATCGAAGGTCGAGCAGTACTTGAGCTGGATCTTCTGCGCGCCGGCCGACACGAAGAACCGCGCCGCCTCGGCCACGCGGCGGTAGGCGCTTTGAGGGTCAATCGAGCGCGACTGGGTGCCGATCACGACGGCATCGTATTCCTCGAGTTCCGCTTTGGGAGGGACGGCCCCGCAGATCAGCAGCGTCCGCGCCCCGCGTTCGGTCAACATGCCGGCTGCGTCGGTTGCGCCGGTGTTGTCGTCGGCGACGATTCCCAGTTCCATTGCGTTCTCTCACATCGGAGCGCCAGACAGGGGCTGTTGCCGGTTGACGGTGGGCGTCAGGCCGTGCCTGTCGGTCGCCCGCCGGACCTCGGCGGAAGCTCTGACAGAATATGCCACCCCCGGAACGGTGTCAACCCTGCGCACGAGCTGCGCGCGCAAGCCATGCACGTGCAACAATCAATGTAATAAGCACCATCGGGTGCCTTCCCTCAGATGACATCGTCGGCCGACTTGCGGCCACAGATGAGGGATCGGGATATTGCAGCGCACGGCCGTCTTCCGTCATTTGGAGGCGCTGGCGCCTGGCCCTATAATGCGGGCCGAGTCGCAACAGCGCGAATGAGGGGGTACGCGGATTGAGCCCACGAGTAGACTCAGCCCGGCCAGCCGGCACGCACGCGGACAAGCCATCGTTGGCGCAGGGCCTGCACTGGGGGGCTTTTTGCGTGTTAGCTTTCGTCGTGCTGTACCGGCCCGTAGCCTGCGGGCTCCTTCACTCCCTATCTTCGGACACGGTCTTCGGGCTCCTGCTCCTGGCGAGTGCGCTCTTGTGGCTGATGAGTGAATTGTTGGGCGGCGCGCTCCGAATCAGGGTCGGCCTGCCGGGACTCGCGTTCAGCGTGTTCCTGGCAGCGGCGCTCGTTTCGTCCATCCGCGCGGAGAACTGGTTTGCTGGCCTGCAATGGTGCCTCGTTCTCGCCACATACGGGCTGACCGCATTCCTCGTCCTCCAGATGGCGGACGGGGAGTTGGAGCGCCGATTCCTCTTGAGCTGCCTGCTCGCAAGCGGCGTCGGCCTGGCGGCGTACGGGCTCTGGCACTACCAGTTCTACATGCCCGCATTGCGCACGTGGCTGGCCCGAGAGCCCGGCTTCTTCAAGGACGTCGTCGGAGCTGCCGGGCCCCTTTCAGGAGAGCTTGAGGCGCGCGTCGCCGCCAACCGTGCTTACGGCAGCTTTGTCACGCCCAACCAACTCGCTGACTTCCTGGTGCTGACGTTTCTCCCGCTCGCGGGCTATGTGGTCGCCCGCTGGCGCGGCGCGCGGGCGGATGGCAGGGCGCGGCTTGCGGGGTGGCCTGCCAATTCCTGGTGCGCCCTGGCCGCGCTCTCTATGGCCGCGGCGTTGTACCTTACCGGCTCGAAAGGCGGCTGGATAGCCCTGGGCTTCGGCCTGGCGGTTTTCGTGCTCGCCGCGGCCGGGCCCGCCCTCCGGCGTCACGCGTGGCAGGTCCTCATCGTCGTGGCTCTGATTGCGGTGGCGCTCCTTCTTGCCTACGAAGCACATGCGGTGCCGGGGCCACGGGACTTTGCCCGGTCGCTCGGCGTCCGCATCGGCTACTGGCAAACGAGCGCGGAGATCGCGCTGAAGAGGCCAGTTTTGGGCGTCGGGCCGGGCTCATGGCAGGAATGGTACACGATGCTGAAACGGCCCGAGTTCGAGGAGACGAAGTCGCCGCACAGCCTCTACTTCCAGCTCTGGGCCGAGACGGGGGCGGTGGGGCTGCTGCTATGGATCGGGCTGTGGGCCGCAGTGTTCACCTGCCCAATCAAGGATATTGTCGTTCCTGACCCGACTATCCGGGCCGATGCCAGGCATTCCGCGGGCCTTGCCGGCGGGGCCGACGGCCACTCCCTGACGCAACCTTTGCTGATGGCGACTGGACTTCTGCTGCCGGCCCTCGCGCTCGGGTACGACTGGACTGTGGTAGGAACCTTCGCGGCGCCGAAATACGTGGCCCCCTGGATTGAGGGGACGCCGCTGCTGCCCTATGCCGTCGTCTATGCTGTATGGGCCACAACATTCGCCGTGCTGTTCGCAATGCGCGAGCCGTTGGAGACCCCTCTCATTCGCGGTGCGATAGCCGCCGGCCTTGCCGCGTTCCTGCTGCACAGCGCGGCGGAGTTCACGCTCGAAGTGCCCGCAATCGGCGGCAGCGTAGCGGTGCTGGCGGCGTTGCTTCTGAGCGGCCGCCGTCTGAGTACCCGAACTATCCCGCTGCCGCCCGCGGCCCGATCGGCGGTCCTGCTGACCTGTGCTGCCGCGCTCGCCTTCTGGTCCATCCGTGTCACCCAGGCAGCGATTGGCGCCGCCCTGAACAAGGACGAAGCGGAGAGGGAGCAGAGCGCATTGGCGGGGGGAAACGGCGCCGCGATGGCTGCGTCGAGCGGCAGGTTTTTCGCGGTGCGGGACGATCTGCGGCGCGTGTGTGCGGCCGTGCCCTGGGACGACCGGTCATGGCGAGATCTGGCATCATGGCAGCTATTTATGGCACAAGCCGGACTGGACGGCTCGTCCTTGTCGGAAGGGACGCAGGCGGCGGCACGGGCCGTCGAGCTTAACCCGCTCAGCACGTCGAACTGGGCGCTGCTGGGCAGTGCGCGTGCGCTGGCCGGCGACCTTCCAGGCGCGGCGCAGGCTTACCGGCGGGCAGCCGAGCTGCATCCTTCGCTGCCCGAGGCTTGGTACAGGTGCGGGGCGGCGCTCGAAGCGGCAAGGGAGCCCGCGGCCGCCCCAGCCGCGGCGTACCGTAAGGCGCTTGAGCTGATGCCGAGGCAGTATCACGAGCGCAACACCGTGCTCGGGCCGCAGGAGGAGCTGATGGCAGTCTGGCAGGTGCTGAGCGGCGCCGCTTCGGCGCCACCGCTTCTTGAGGTTGCCCTTGACCTCGGGCGGCGCACGGGAGGCGCGACGATCCCCGCCGGGGCGAGCGAGGTGCAAGCGGTTTCGGCGCTCGCCAGGGGGCTCAGGGGAGGCGGGGAGTTGGTGCGGCGCTGGAATTCCTATGATGCTGCGAGCAGAGAGCGGCAGCTATGGAGCGTGACGGCGGGGCGGCTCTGGCAATGGGCGCTGGAGGCGAAGGTCAAGGCTCTGGAGGGAGGCGGCCAGGACGCGCCGTCCGGACGGAATCAAGTTGGAGCCGGCGGAGGGACTTGAACCCTCAACCCCCGCTTTACGAAAGCGGTGCTCTGCCATTGAGCTATGCCGGCTCCAGCGCGAACGCCGATTATATCGGGAAACGCAGCCCTTTCCAAGTTCGGGGCGCGTGCCGGCAACGCCGACGGCGCCGGCGCACCGCGAAGCGCGTCTCAGCCGCCAGCACGGCGCGACGGCATGGGGTGAGTCGCCGCCGTGTCGAACAAGGCCACGATGTTCTCCGGCGGCGTGCCCGCCTGGATGGCGTGCGATGGTCCGAGGATGTAGCCGCCATTCCGGCCGAGGACGTCAATGCGGTCCCGGACTTCCCTGCGGACGTCCTCCGGAGTGCCGAACGGCAAAGTCTTCTGGACGCTGACGCCGCCTTGGAAGCAGAGCCTGTGGCCGTAGGTCTCCTTGAGCTTGGCCGGGTCCATGCCCCTCGCATCGAACTGGAGCGCCTGCAGGACATCTATCCCCATATCCAGCAGACCCGGAACGGCGTCCATGATCGCACCGTCCGAGTGGTATATGACCTTCGCGCCGAACTTGTGGATCAGTTGGTTAAGGCGCGCATGGTAGGGCTTGATGTGTTCCGACCACATATCCAGGGACATGAGGAGGCCGTTCTGGCCGCCGATGTCGTCTGCTGTGAACACGAGGTCAATCTCGCCGTTCGCGGCCGAAAGGAGCTTCGTGAAGTGTTCGATGAAGAAGGCGCAGACGCGCTCGAAGATCGCGTGCGACAGTTCGGGGGCGAGCGCGAGATCCATGAAGGTCTTCTCGAAGCCGCGCATATACCAGGACGTTTCGAAGATGTTGCCGTTAGAGGCCATCAGGCAGTACGGGCCGTCCCGCTGGATGGCGGCGATGCGTTCGGGGAGCGACGAGTAGTCGAAGTAATCGGTGCGCGGCCAGGAGTGGTTCTCGATGTCGGCGGGCCCTGACGCCTCGGCAAGCGGATAGAAGGCGATTTCATCGTAGGCGCCTTCGCCGTAGCTGACGGGGGCGCGGCGGACTCCCCAGATATCCGTGCCGAGCGGCAGCGCCGGGCCGACGTAGGCCGGGCCGATGTCCCTGATGTCGAGCAGGGGCTTGAGGTAATCCTCGACGCCTGTACTGCGGTTCCGCGCCAGGTAAGCCTTGAGGGCTTCGCGGGCAGGCGGATTGATGGAGGCACAGACCATGGCAATGGGAATGCGGTCGGTCTCCTGATGGTCCAGGGCCAACCGCACACGTTCCCGGTGGGTCAGATCCCTGCGCATTTCGGAGGCGGCCTGTCGCATCGTTGAGCCACATGGGTGGGCCCGCACCACACCCCCCGGCCGGACACGGCCTTCCTCACTCGTCCAGCGCGCCGGGCTTCAGGTCCACAGGCAGAGGCGCCGGACGAGCGCACGTGCTCTTCAGCTCAATGCGCCTGCCCTTGTCCGAGGCATCAAGGAAGCCTTGCATGATGTCGAGCACGTGGTACGCAAGTTCGCCGCTCGCCCGGTGCGGGCGGCCCGAACGGAGCGCATACGCCATGTCCGCCACCCCTATTCCGCGCGAATTGTCCGCGTAGCCGTGGGTGAGTGGGACCTCTTTCCAGCCGTCGCCGCCGACGCGCCAGAGCTGAACGGGTCCGCGGAAGCCGTTCGGGTCAGGCACGACCAGCGACCCCTCTGTGCCGTAGACTTCGATGATCGGCAGATGGGCCGCCCAGACGTCGAAGCTCGTGACGATCGTGCCGACGGCGCCCGAGGCAAAGTTCATGACACCAGCAATGTGCGTGGGGGTCTCGACCTTCACTTTCGTGCCGGCCTTGGGCTGGCTACGGATGACTCGTTCGGGGAAGGTGATCCGGGCGGAGCCGGCGACAGCGCGCACGGGCCCTAACAGATTCACGAGGGCCGTAAGGTAGTATGGCCCCATGTCGAACATCGGCCCGCCGCCGGGCTGGTAGTAGAACTCGGGGCTGGGATGCCAGCCTTCGTGGCCGTGGCACACCATGTGAGCCGTGGCGGCGACGGGGTCGCCGATAGCGCCGTCGTCTATCAGCTTGCGGCAAGTCTGGATGCCGCCGCCCATGAAGGTATCCGGCGCGCAGCCCACGCGGAGGCCGCGCTTTTGGGCTTCGTCCAGCATGCGCTTGCCATCCCTTCGCATAACGGCAAGGGGCTTCTCGTTGTGGACGCACTTGCCGGCCTTGAGGGCCGCAAGGCCTACTTCAGCATGGGCCTTGGGGATGGTGAGGTTGACGACGATCTCGATCTCAGGGTCGGCAAGAAGCTCCTCTACCGTGCAGGCATTCGGGATGCCGAACTCTTTCGCGCGGGCCTGGGCCCGGGACATGTCGAGGTCCGCGCAGGCCACCGGCTCGAGGATCTCGAACATGTTCTTTGTGTTGTTCAGGTAGATGCCGCTGATGTTGCCGCAGCCGATTACTCCGACCTTCGTCTTTCGCAATGCCATAGTCCTGCCTTTCTTGCCCACAGCAAAAAGCGAGAGCATAACCACGACGGCATGAAGCGCGCAAGGGAAGAAAAGGTTACAAGTGTGGCGCTTCAGATATTCCTTTCCACATGCCAAGTGGCGTCTCCCGCATCGTTGCCCAGAGCGGTGGCGTGAAACGCATCCCGGCCCGATCGGCAAATGTAAAGAAGCGTTAGACGCACCACACTATGACAACGACGCCCAGTCGGCCGGGCGGGACGCCCCCCCCACCTTCTCGTCGGAACCGGCTTGCTCACGCAAGACCGTCGTCTGGGCAAGAGGCCGGCGCACCGCGGCCGGGGACACGCCCGCCTTCAGCGCCGCCATCACGCCGACGGCCTCGAGATAGTTCTCCACGATGAAGAGCTTGCCCGGCATGTGCGGCAGGGCTTCGAGGTCGTTCTTCATGAGGTTGCGGTTTTCCCGCACGGCGATCACAGGTATGCCCTGCTTGAAGGCCGCCAGGGTGGGGAGTCCAACGCACCCGTCCGGGATGACGAGACAGGAGACGTCGGCTGCCGTCAGCACGCCGGGCTGCCCGAAGGCCGCCGGGGCACGGATGATGCGGGGGCTCCTGTGCAGCCCTTTGAGCACAGAGTGAAGGAACGTCATCGAGATGGCGTCGGCTGCCTTCCGCGGATCAACCACTCCGACGTGCATGTTCAGCAGCTCCAAAGACTCGATCATGGGAGCATGGGCGGAGGGCACGTCAAAGATGAGGGAGACCGCATGGGTCAGCATGGCTTCCACACCGCCCCAGGGGTTGATGACTTCGCCATAGCTGGGCAAATAGTCGCGGTACCAGTGCTCGGGCAACTGGATCACGGTGGAGAGGGCCACTGCGTCGAAAGCGGGGCGATGGCGCGCCAGCACCTCGCAGAGCCGCTCGATCCCTTCAATGCGGCCTGCCGCCCTGCCGGACGGCGCGTAGCGAGAGAGGGTGTAGATGGGAGACGCCATCCTGATGACGAATGGACATTCGATGCCCAGCGTGGCCCGAGCGGCCGAGGCAGCGTTCACGGCAAGGTCGGAAATCTCGCGGTCCTTGTGCTCGTCAATCACGAGCAGCACGCGGTTCGAGCGCACCTTTTGAAGGCCCACTTTTCCCATAAGAAGGCGCGAGATGACGCTCCCTTCGACATAGAGCCCGTTCTCCGGCAGCTCATTAATGTCAGCGCCGTTCACGACGTTGGGATGCGTAATCAGCGTGTCGCAGGCGGAGGCCAGTAGTCTTGCCACGGGCCCGGCGTCGCCGCAGTGGCCCCCGACCTGTGCGCCGATTCCGGTCGGCACGAGGAGGACTGCGTTGAACGCCCCGGTGTTCTCAGCCGCCCGCTGAGCGAAGGCGAAGATGGACGCCGGCCGCACGGCGGACGCCGGCAGTGTTGCACTGACTTCGTCCGCTGCGGCCAGCACGCCAAGCTCGCACCGGAGCGTCCGGCCGTCGCTCTGAGTCACGACGAATCGTATGGGGACCTCGCCCGGCCCGAGGCTCCCCAGCACGGCCTGCTCGCAAAGCGAAAGGAGATCGTCGGTATCCTTTGTTGCGACGTCTATCTCTCGCTCAGACAGGAACATTGCCGTCATCTCCGCAACGAGAGGCGAAGTCCGTGTAAGTGAAGCGCCTCTTCAGCGCCAGGTCGCCGCCTGCCGTCAGGGCATAGATGGCAGGAAGGTTCACCCCGTTGAACATGTGCGCCTTCACGAGCGTGTAGGCGCCCATGCCGGGGAAGACGACGCGGCCCCCGACGCATAGGGGCTCCTCGAAAGCATACTCGCCGAACAAGTCGCCCGCAAGGCAGGTGCAGCCGGCGAGGATGTACCTGTGCCGTCCCTCTGCGCAGTCGCTGAGGACGGCGGGGCGATACTGGTATTCGAAGACCTCCGGCACGTGGTTGACCGTCGTATCGAGAACGGCGATGGCCTTGCCGTCGCTGTCGAACATGTCGAGAACCGTCGCGACCAGGTAGCCGGCTTCTCGCACGACTGCGGCGCCGGGTTCAAAGAAGACCTCGACGCCGTAGGTTTCCTTAAGCAGGCTGACGGCCTCGCGAAGGGACGCGGGGTTCTGCGCCCCTTCGACAGAGTATCCGCCGCCAACGTTCACCCATGCCAGGTTGCCGAGGAGGCCGCCTAGGCGACTCTCGACGTGGCGAACTGTCTTCAGCAAGGGGGCGAGGTCTTCCGACTCGCAGTTAGTATGAAAGTGAAGCCCCCGCACGGCGCTCAGCCGGCCTGGAGCGCTCTTCCATACGCTCACAAGCTGGTCCAGGGGCACGCCCAGCTTCGAGTGCTTCCGGCAGGGGTCGTACCTTTCGTCCTCAAGGAACGATAGCTGCGGATTGACGCGCAGGCCGCACTCGACGCTGTCGCCGACCTCGCCGTGAAGCCGTTCCCATTGCGAAAGCGAGTTAAACGATACGTAATCGCAAGCCTGCGCAACGGCCCGAATCTCGTCCAGCCTGAGGCCCGGCGTCGTCATGTGGACCGTTCCCGCATCGCGGATCACACGGCGGCCGAGGGTCGCTTCGAAGAGGGAGCTTGCGGCGAAGCCGTCCACATGCGGCGCGATCAGGGAGAGCACGTGGGCCACGGCGCAGGATTTCAAGGCGAACAGGACGCGGCACTGTGCCGATTCCCTGAGCTTCTCCAGGGCGCCCAGTGCTTGCAGGACCGCCCTCTCGTCGTAGACGAAGGCCGGCGACTCCGTGAGACGCCGGGCCAGCAGGTGCATGGCTGTGTGGCTGCTCTGTGGTTTCAATGATGACAATATCCCTGCAAGCCCGACAGACCCGGGGAGCGTCCGGCGACGCTACACCCTGGCGGTGAACTTGTCGAGGTCCTCAAGGCCGAGCGTCTTCTCGATGTCGGCGACGCGTCCGACTTCGCGCTCGTAGCCCTCGTGGCCCAGCGTCTTCGTTTCGAGGTCCTCGAAGAGGTCGCCCATGCGGATGAATTCAGCAGGCGAGACGAGGTCGCGCACGGCGGAGAAGACCATGGTGTCCTCGCGTCCCAAGTGCTCGCGGTACATGCGCGTGTAGCCCTGGCAGATGGGCACGAGCGCCGCCTTAGTCTCGGGCTGCAAGAGGTTCCCCTTGCCTGCATAGAATATGGTGCGGCCCGACAGCACCCGTCCCACCTGGTGCTGACGCCGCAGGATTGCCACGAGATCGGTCAGGCGTCCGGCCTTTTCAAAGAGCGGGAATATGTGCTTCTCCTCGAGGTCTTCGTGGTAGTTCTGAACGAATTCGTCCACCACTACTCCTGCGTTCAGCAGGACGCCGGGCGGGACGTCCACGCCCGCCGACAGGCGGTCGGCGCATTCCTGGTAGATTATCATCAGGCGCTCGATCAGGCCGTGCTCGCGCATGAGGTCCTCGGTAGCCGTCACGGGCACGGGCGCCGCGCGTCCCTTCTTCTCGGCCGGCTCACGTTCTTTTAGTGCTGCGCACGATGCCGCTGCCATCCCCAGACCCGCCACGCCGACCGTCCTGAGAAAGTCACGCCTTCCGTTGTCCGTCATGACCGTCCCCTCTTTGTCAGTGTGACCTCTGCTCGCCACAGAATCCACGTGTCCGGCATGCCGCCGTCCGGCCGGCGATGTCCCCTCGACCAATCGTAATCTCCGCGCAACGAAATCGCAACGACCGAACGACCTGGGTGCTGTCAAGGGTTTGTGCATGCAGCGGCGGGGCTGAGCGCCTGGCCGGAAGATAGCTGTCGGCCGCCAGCCTTCGCCAAGCCGGCTGCGAGGCGCCTCCCTCAGCTCCGCAGGCTCGACCAGGTGCCTGCTTCCGGACCCGGGTATGTATCTGGTGTTGTGCGTCCCGACACGGTAACTATCCGGTCTTGGACGGTCTTAGTCGGTCCTTGCGTGGTCTTGCGTGGTCTTATTTGGTCTTCGTTGGTCTTCGTTGGTCTTATTTGGTCTTATTTGGTCGGTTTTCGGGGGCTTTGAGGCGCTACGGATGGTTTCCGTGGCCTTCTCAGCCCCCTCGGAAACAGCCGAAAAAGTCATAAATCCTTGGTTGCCAAAGAACAACGTCTGAAAAAGGGTTTGTTTCGCAAAAACGCACCTTTTTCACCACGCGCGACCGTCCGCTGCGAGGCGAGAGGAACACGAGGCCCAAGAATGTCCACGAATCTCAACACGTGTCCCCAAGATGAAGACCCAAGCGCGACGCCGACCGCGGGCGCTGGTTCATCAGGCTCCGATGTGCGCGGCCTGGAACATATGGTTCTCGCCTCAGGATTCCTCGAGAAGAAGGCCGGTCTACAGGTCAAGCCAAAAGCGCGTGCCTCTCCCGTTCCGCCTCCAGCGGGCCCCCTGCGTTGGCCTCCGCGGCGCTTTCCTATTTCATACTCGTCTTTGGCATAGAAATCAAGGGAAATCCAGCCGGAGCAGGCATGACCCTGACGGTCCACTTGAGGCATGCGTCTAACCATGCGTATAACTTGATCATGGACTCCCCGCCGGTTACTATCAAGACATGCACATGGAAGCAGGAGCGGTTGAGACGCGGAAGATGGCCCCTTACTGGGTGGTGGCGTCAGCCCTGGCCGTTGCGCTCTGGACCGCCGGCTCGTCCAAAGCAGCAGAGAAAGCCCAGCCGAAGGCCTTCAACTCCGCGGTAGCCTTCGATGTCTACGCCGTAGGTAACGGGCGCCACGAAGTCGGCAGCACTCCCTCCAAGCAGCCTCTGACGATACCGCCGTGCCATTGGTGGTACGTTATACCGCTGCCTCCCGTGGACATGGAGAAGGTGCGTCAGGAGGTCCAGGCGCAGGGGATTCCGGGGCTGGAACTGAGGCATGCCTCGGATGCGATGCTGGAGCACCTGAAGGGTTTGACCGGGTTGCAGCACCTCGACCTCTTGGGCACACAGGTGACGGACGCAGGCCTGGAGCACCTGAAGGGGCTGGTCGCGCTTCAGCAGCTCTACCTCGCGGATACGCAGGTTACGGACGCGGGCTTGGAGCACCTGAAGGGGCTGACGGCGTTGCAGCACCTCGACCTCTTGGGCACACAGGTGACGGACGCGGGTGTTGAGCAACTGAAGAAGTCCCTGCCCAACGTGGAAGTAGACCGGTAGCGGGGCGCAGCCTACTCCGTCCGCCGCACGGCGGACTACGAAGGCCGGACGGCGGCTTGGTCGGTGCCGGGCTGGCACGGAACGACGGCTTTGGCCGCTGACTACTGAGTCTCGCGCTTTACAGTGATGAGGTGAAGAACGGAAAGCCGGCGTGATGGCCGTTAGATGTGCGTTCACGGAGCTTTTGAATCTCGGCCGTAACCTCCGGGGCCCCGCAAAGTGCGCAGGGTCCGAAACGTCTCACCGCGGCTCACTTCCTGCACCAGACTCGCCTCACACAAAGGCGGCCGTCTCTTCGAGCGCGATCTGCGCCCATTCCCATAGGCGCTGCGGCTCGTAGAGGACGGTGCTGATGTCCTTCATGGTGACCTCGACGACGCAGCCGCGCGCCCGTGCGAGCGACTCGCGGAGGGTCCGCCGCGCCTCGTCGGGGCGCCAGGTGTCCCAGGCAAGGACGGCGGGGTTCGGCTTCAGTGAGAGCACGTAGCGGTCGCCTATCTTGTCGGCGGCCACGGCCACATCGGCGCGGGGGCTCACGGAAATCTTGCGCAGGTTGGGGATGCTCTTCGCGATGTCTATCTTCAGGTGGAGCGGCTCGCAGCAACCATAGTAGGAAAGCCCGAAGAGCTTGAGCCAGCGCCGCTCGTAGCTCAGGGCGAACTCTTCGTGCATGGCCGGGGAGACCTCGGAGAATATCTGCGCCATGGCAAGGCCCCACTGGTCGGCGGGGCGGACGTGCGCCGGGTCAAAGCCCTCGGCAGGCAACTCGTCGGTGTAGCCGAGGCCGCCGGTCCCGGCGCGGAAGTTGCAGTTGTTCAGGGCGAGCACTCCGAGTTCCTCCCACTGGGCCAGCCAGCCGAAGCACGCTTCGGTCATCCTCTCCAACCCGGCATGTACGAGATCGGGTCTGAGCGCAAGGTCGAGCAGGAATTGCTGAGGGTTCCAGCGCTCGGCAAGCATGTCGCAAGGGCAGAACGCCCGCATCATGACGCCGCGCTGCTCGACGCGGATGACGTCATCGAAGATGTCGCGCATCAGCTCATAGCGCCGCTCGCTTTCTTTCACGTCATGCGTGACTTGCGGCGCGTGAATCTTGGCTACGTCGGACTCGTCTTTGATGAGGTTGTGGTAGCGGTGTGACATGACGCTGCTGGTCTGATCCGTGCGAAGCACGTCCTGGACGGCGTCGAGGCCGAGGCCGGTGTTGCTCACGGCGAGGCCTGAGTAAAGGCGGTCCTCCATGACCATGTCCGCCGGCATGTGGCGCCACTGGTAAAGCCGGCGCCGGATGTCCTCCTCGATGTGGCGGCAGAATGGATCGGTAGTCTGAAGCGCGAGTTCGCCGTTCACGTCCATCTCGTTCCACGGGATCTCGGCGATGCAGACGAGGGGCCTGCCGGAGCGGAGGCCATTCAGGCGGCTCCATTGCGCGACGGTTTCCTTTTGCACGGGCAGCGCGGCAATCTCGGCCTGCTGCTGCGCCAATTGTCGGAGGATCGTCTTGTCTTTCTCGCTGATGGCCATTTGGGCCTCCCGGATAGGTGTAGAGCCATGACAGGACGGCAGCGGCGTCCGAGAACGCTGCCCTGATCGAGGAACCGGCCGGAGGCGCCGAACTCTACCTACGGGGCTCGCCGAACGTTACGACGTTGGTGCTTGGTTGTCCTTGTCCAGCGCCCTTGACGTTGAACCGCTTTGCCTCGGTGAACTTCCTGACGCCGCCTTTGGACGTCATCAATACCATGTCCATCTGTGAGCCGCCCACGTACGGCACCTGGAACAAGCAAGGAATGTCCACGTGCTCGCCAAGGGGCAGCACGAGCGTCTTCTTCCCGGCGGCATGGACCTTCGTGCCGGATCGTATCTCCACTTCAACGGTGACAGAGGTATCGCGGTACTCATCGTTGTACAGGACAAGCGTGCGGCTGAGCAAAGCGCCCTCGTCCACGGCAGGCAGTTCGCCTTTCATCAGCGGCGCGATGCCGAGGTCGTCGTAGTCCTTGTCGAACAGGGCAACGGGGGCAAAGCTGTTGATGAGGTTCTGCTTTGCGGCGGGTTGCTCGTCGGTCCACGCCCAGGACATCAGGAACGGGCGGATGTTGGTGTAGTTGGTGTAGCGCAGTCCCCGGCACCAGGTGCCCTGCCACCAGAAGACGTCCGGCTTGAGTTCCTGGACCCACGGGCAGGCGAGGAATTCGCCCATGCCGGTGGGCTTGTCGGGGTAGAGGTACGGCCCGTAGTTGGTGCCTTCCTTCCAGCCGGGGACGTGCCGGGGAGACTGGTCCAGGCCCAACTGGCCCCAGGCATAGATGCTCTGAACGACGGGCACGGAGACGGTGCGGCGGCTCTCTCGCCTGGGCAGCCCCTCGTATCCCTCGGGGTAGTGCCAGTCAACCATCACGTCTCCAACGTCGCCGTCGCCCTCGTAGGTGACGGGCCTGGTCGGGTCGTGCTGCCGGATTGCGTTGCCGAGGGAGAGCAGCTCGGTATCGGTCAGGGGCACCTGCCGCATGAGGCCGGGGTGCATCCAACCGACCTCATTCTCGGCGCTCCAGATTACGATGGATGGATGATTGCGATGGGCCTTGATCCAATCGCCGATCCACTTCCGCATGTTCGACAGAAGGACGTCGTGGTCCATGGTGTAGATGGAGCGGGCATAGAGGGCGGACTCGTCGAGCATAAGGAAGCCCTTCTCATCGGCCACGTCGAGCAGGAAATCGGCGGCGGGATGCTGATGCCAGCGCACGATGCGCATGTTCAGCTCGCGCATCATCATGTCAACGTGCTTCGGCCATGCCGAGGGCGTGAGGAAGTCGCCCCTCCGGCGGTCCCTGACGATGCTATCGCCCCAGATGTTGATGCGGACGCCGTTGAGCTTGAACTGGTTTCCTGAGATCCAGATCTCGCGGAAGCCGAAGCGCCGGGTCTCCTGGTCCAGGACCGCGGCGCCATCGAGCAGCTTCGACGTCAGGTGATAGAGGGTAGGGCTGTCGGGCATCCAGAGCTGAGGGTCGGGCCAGGAAGCGACGGCGGTGAGCGTCCTGGTCTCGCCGGGAGCAACGGTCAGGGGCGGGCTGGCCGGCGTCTTAGCGACAGCGCCACCCGTGGCGGGAACGACCTCACCTGCGACCGTCACGGTATGCGCCGTCGCATCGTGGTTGGACACTGTGTAGTCCACGGTGATGAGCTTGTCCCTGAAGGACGTCTTGATGAATGCGTCCTCGATGGCGACCACGCCGTACGCCCGCAACCACACGTCATCAACGATCCCCGAATCGGACCCGTCGTGGCGGTAGGTCCCGACGGGCCAGACGGCCATGCCTTCAGAGTCAACGTATTGCTTGTCCATGGAGCCCTTGACGACGACCCGGAGGGAGAAAGTCTGGCCGGGCTTGACGTGCGGCGTCAGGTCCACTGAGAACGGAATCCATCCGCCGACGTGGTTCGCAACTTGGGTCCCGTTGACGAACACGTGCGCAACGTAGTTCACCTGCCGGAACTCGAGCCGAATTTGCTTTCCGGCCCACGAGGCCGGCACCTGCACGTCACGGCTAAATGTCTTCTCGTCGAACCTGTCGCCGGCGTAGTTTGGAACGGCCCCGCCTTCGGGCCAATCCCCGTTGAGCGAAACCTGCTCGCGGAGTTCGGGAACAGCAGCGAAGGCTTGCTGGCCCAGGAGGAGCATGGCAAGCGGCAACGTAAGTCCGACGGCGACAAGCACTTTCACCAGGCACAATTCCATGGCCGTACCCTCTTGAGGCGAGGCAGACCGACAGCGTCAAAACGCGATCTCTGGACGGTTCCTCGTGCAGATCGCCAGAGAGTTTCCCATCGGGGGTGTGGTCTGTCAAGGACACGGCCGCCGTAGTTGCCGTGGTAGTCCTGAACATGGGTGTCTTGCCTTTCTTGACCAAAGACGGATGACGTGTTAGCCTCATGGGCTCTTGCGCACTGCCTTCCTCCGCGCGTTCCGGAGCATCACAGGAGATTGCTGAACATGAGGTGCCCAATCTGCTTTCCGTTGGCGCTGGTTGTGCTCGGGTTGATCGTGTCTCAGCGGCTGGCCTCGGCGGCGAACCATCCCATCCGCACTTTCACGTTTGAAGACAGAGGGCCGGAAATCGCGAGGTTGTACCGCCTGGGGCTGGAGAACAAGGTCGAGCACGTCCCGGCCTTCTGCGAAGCACTGAAGAGCGACAAGGTGGAGGTGCGTAAGGCAGCCATTGCGCAGCTTGTGTTCACGCACGACAGCTCGGCCTTTGAGCCTGTTGTGAGCGCCATGAAGGACGAGTCTTCGTGGGTGCGCCGGGGCGCGATTGCAGTGCTGGAGCGGCTCGGCGACAAGCGGGCGATCCCTGCCCTTCAGGAGGCGCTCACGTTTGTGCCGACTCCTGGCCGGGCGCCGGGAGGCGCGGGCCAGGGGCGAGGGCCGGCGTCGGCGGGCATGGGGGCGGCGAGGGGCCCCGGCAGGGCTGACGCGCCGCCGCCGAGCACGGCACTGCGGCAGGAGGAGTACTTTAACCGGCTGGCCGCCGCTCTCGCGCTCCACAGACTGGGAAGCGATGCAGGCGTGCCGACCGTCCTTGAAATGATCAGAACCGCGCACGACAAGGCCATCCTTCAGATGGCGGTCAACTGCGCCACGATCATGAACCTGAAGCAGGCGACGCCGGACCTGCTGAAGCTGGCGAGCGAATGCGAGATCTTCGGTGAGGATACGCCGGGCTTCTTTGCCATCCGCGCGCTTCGCATCACGGGCGACCCGGCATTCCGTCCGCAGATACTCCAGTTGGCGAAGGACAAGTTCAAGAGTCCCGGGATGTTCATCCGGATGGAGGCCCTGAACTTGATAGCCGTGTACGGTGACGAGAGCGCCGTCCCACTGCTGCGGGAGGCCATCGCTGACAAGACAGGCCCGCGCGAGTATCAGCGAGCCATCGTGGAAGCCTTGAGGAAGCTGAAGCCCAACGACGCCGCCGCTCTGCTCACCAAGTACTACCTCACGCCAGGCGAACCCGACGCGAGGTCGGGAGAGATAGGACGAGCTAACGAGCGCGCATTCCAGTTGGCGGCCGAAACCGTGGCGGAGTCGAAGGACAGGAGCGTGCTTGCCGACCTGAAGGCCGGCTATGCGCGCTTCGGCCAACCGCCGGACTATTTCCAGTACCGGCTATACCTGGCCTATGCGATAGCGGCCCTTGGGGACGAGTTCGGATACGGCGAACTGCATAAAGCACTCGGCCATCAAGACGCGGCAGTCCGGCGACTTGCCGCCAAGCTGCTGGGGCGGCTGGGCCCAGGTGGTTCAGTGGCCCCCTTGACCGCTGCCCTCCGGACGGAGACGGAGGACGCAACCTTTGAGACCATCAAGGCCAGCCTGGAGAAACTTGGGGCGCCCGCAGAGGCGACGAACCTTCCCACGCCACCGGCCCCTGCCGCGCCGCCGGACACGTTCTACAGACCGCGTTTTCTGTGCCTGAGCTTCGACGACTGCACCACGATCGAGTCGCTGGAGAGATTTGTCAGCCTGATGGACGAACTGGCGGATCACGACGTGCGATGGGTCTGCCGGATGTTCGTGGCCGGCCAGTCACGGCACGATTTCCAGTACGCAACCATGATGCTGCAGCGCTGCTATGATCGCGGCTGCGAGATGGAGAACCATTCCCTGCACCATGATGCCGACGGCGCGCTCATCACGGCGCGCACGCCGGACGAGGTGCGGCTTGACTGCGGGGGCGGCATCAACTGGCTGCACGGCAACATTATGGGCCTTGACCGCATCTACACGTGGAAGAGCGGCGGCTCAGGCTTCGCCCGGCCCGGCGACATCCCGATGAGCCGGGACGAACTGCGCGAGCTGGTCCAGGAAGGCTTCTGGGCCAAGAACATCGAGTACAGGTGGCCCGATGGAGTGGCACGAGCATTTCCGGACTACTACGCGCCGCCTTACCACCTGGCCGGCGGAAGCTCCGTGTCGAGTTGGGCCGTAAACGGTGATCTGAGCTACGGCTACGACGTGGACACTGTAGAGGAGGGAGTCCGCGCCTTTGCTGAGTCGCTGGACTACTGGTACTTCCACCGACCGGACCAGGTCTTCATGCTGGAGGGCCACGACTGGCCCAACAGCTTTGTGCCGATCCGCACCGGGCACGAGACGCACTGGGGCGTGCTAAGCGGGTTCCTGCGAGAGACGCTGCTCAACAGACGAGAGCGGTATCCCCAGCTCTACTGCATGACTCCGCTGGAGTTGACGCACGTCTTCCGGCGCGGGCTGACGCCGGAGCAGATCCTGAATCTGGATACGGACTTACAGAACTCGCCGGAGTTCTGAAAGACGTCCAGACGCTTGTGAGCGGCGCCGCCACCCCCGGAGCGGCGGCCTTTGCTGCGGCGCCTATCGGACGGTCTCCTGCCACCGAAGCGAGTTCACGGGGGCCTGGTCATCCGTGAGCACTTTGGCCCGCGGTTCGGGCGCTACGTCCAGGCGCAACCTTGAAGCGACGGTGCGCATGTCGAACGTGAACTCGTGCGCCGCCTGAAGGCTGGCCGCGCGCGCCACCGCATCCTGAGCCGTAAGGACGGGGACATTGGCCCCGCCAGCCACTATCATTGCATTCGTCGTCCAAACGCCGAAGAAGACCTGACAGTGGGGGAACACGTCAGTGAACGTTTTCAGCTCTGCATCGAAGAGCCGGTTGTTATAGAACACGTTGGCCACTACCACCCCATCGGGCGCCAGTACCCCGCGCGCCTCCTGCAGGAACTCCCTGGTCATCAGGTGAAAGGGAATGTAGTCCCCGCTGAATGCGTCCAGGACTATGAGGTCATACTTGGGAGGGGGACTGAGACGCAGTTGCTTCTTGATGAACATGCGGCCGTCGGAGACGTGCACAACGAGCTTCTCGTCCGGACGAAAGCCAAAGTAGCGCTCGGCCACCGGCGGTATCTCCGGGTCTATCTCCGCCACGTCAACCTGCATTTGGGGATAGTAGTGCCTTAGCTCCCGGGGTATGACGCCTCCGCCCAGACCGAGGACGAGGGCCTTTGCGGGCTGGGGCTGGTAGAGCAGTCCGCAGAAGGCCAGCGTAGAGTACTCTTGCACGTGGCGCGGGAGGTCGCTCGTGTCTACCTGGCTCTGAAGAAGCACCGGACCGTGGACTCCAAAACGCAAAGTGGCTATCGAACCGGACTGATAGACAAGGATCCGATGGTACAGAGAGTCCTTGCTGTACACCAACCGGCCGAGTTCGGGGTCAACCTCCCCGCCGGCTGCGGCCACGCCGGCAACAGCGGCAACGCACAGGACCGCGGCCATCCACGTTCGGGTCACTTCTCGACCTCCTGCCGGACGCTGTCCCCGGCCCGCCTCAGTCATGCGGAGCCCGCGTCCGACGCCTCCAAAGAGCCGGCAGGGCGGTGCCGCCCCCGCACGGAAAGGCGGGCGTGAATTACGACCGCCACGCCCAGAACAAGCAAGACCACGCCTGAGACGAGCAATGTGCGGCTTAGCGAATGCTCCACGAGATAGAATGCCGTCACCACGCAACCGGCAAAGCTGGCCACTGTGGAAGAGGCAAGAACCATCCCGGCGCTGCGCCCGGACTCGCTCGCCTGCCGTGTCAGCCATCTCACGGCCGTGGGGGATACCGTCCCCAGGAGGACCGTGGGCAGGCCGAACAGAACGAGGGCGGCAACGAGCGAGCCCCACTTCTCGTTGAGTCCGGCATCCCACATGGCTTTGCAGACCGGGCTGATCAGGAGGGGCATGACGCACAACCATGCGCCTGCCGCTGCCAGGCAGATGCCTAAAGCTGACTCGCTGTGGCGACTGCCGGATAGCCATCCCCCCAGCACATATCCTCCTGACATACACAGCAGAAAGACGCCGATCACGCTGCCCATCGTGACATAAACGGTACTGCCGAAGTTGGGGGTGACCACCCGCGCGCCGAGGACCTCAAGTTGCATAATGAACCAGCCGGCGACGCAGGCGATAAAGACAGCCCCAACGACAAGGCGCTTGCCCGAGCACGCCGGACTCCTGGACGGGTCATCAGTCACGTGAACGGCCTCTATAGCTCTCCAGGTTGTCCATCGTCCGGTGCTGCCTCCACACGCGACGCGTGCACCGCACGCACAGGCGGCCCCGTCGCCGTGCCGGATTATAGCTCTCGGCAGTTACACCCGCAAGGCGTGCCGGCGCTACGCCCACAGGCGGGCAATCTCTTCGACAGTGGCGTCTACAAGCACCTGGCCGCCCTCGGGCCCGACCTGGTTGCTGGCGGGTTCCGCGCCGTAGCTCTTGCCGGCGACGGCCTTCGCGGTCGGAAGGTACCCTCCTGAACCGCAGGCCAGTTGAACAAGGAACGTTTGCAGGGCCTTGCTCCTGGCTTTGATCCGCAGGCCGAAATCGAGGAACAGCTCGAAGGGATTTGTCGCAATGGCAACATCGCCGAGCCGCAGCACGTGCAGCTCCATGGCGCAATGCGGGTCGGCCCTCTGCCCCCCGTGCCTTTCGATGACCCTGCGGCAACGGCCCAGCAGAACGAACTTGCTCGATACATCCCGTTCCGACTCGGGCTTCCATGCCTCAAGCCGCTCGGATTCAGTGCGCGCAGCCTGTAGCTCCTCATCCGTGATCATGCGCACCGGCAGATTCACGGTTCGGACGACGTGTCGGAAGGGAGGGTCGGTTTGGACGTCGCTCGCAGCCGGCGGCAGCAGTTCGTCTATCGCGTCGGCAATCTTACGCCCGATGACCTCACGCTCGCTCAAACCCCGCCGCTCCCGCATGTACGCCTCTTCCCTGCCATAGAGCAGGAAGTGCGGCGATTGGTCGCCGGCCGGCGCACACTGAGGGGCGATGAACAAGTGCTCACCATGTCGCCTGCGGATTTCAGTTCTGGCTTCGCGCCAGAAGTCCGCCGACACATAGTAGGCGTTTTCGGTGACCTGCGACGGGCAGGCAATGTTGACCACCAGTCCCGTCAGGTCGCGGTGCTCGTCCCAGAAGAAGAGCACATTCAGGCTGTGATCCTCGTAGCCTTCGATGCAGTCGAACTGTGGGTCGTCGGTCTTACCGTACATCCTTGCCGAACCGCCGAAATAGACGGCCCGACGGTTGTGCCCCACCACCGCATGGCCGAATGCCCACGCGACGCTGCCCGGCCGGCGGCTCATCCACGCCTCAACCGCTGCATCGGCAACGCGTTCGACGAACAAGTCGGCGTACTCGGACGCGGTCATGACCTCGGGCCCTTGCGGCGGGTAGAAGCCCGGAACGATCTCCGGCGCAGTGTGCGTGTGAGTGGCGTTCAGGAAGAGCTTCCGCGCGTCAAAGCCGGGCAGGCGGGGGGAGATCGCCTTCCTCACGCGCTCCTGAATCTCCTCAGGGATGCCCACCCGGTCGCACGAGACCATGATGGCCTGATCTGTGCATCTGTCGGCACACCGCCCCTCAACGGCCAGGGCCGTCGCAGTCAGGGGATCGTTGACGCTGTCAGATACGCGCACGTGGAACTGACCCTGTAAGACGACGGGCCGGCCTGGGGTGATATCACGGGACGCCCATCCGACGAGCATGCGTCACTTCCTTTCCTTATCACGACGGGCCGGCTGGGTCCTCCCGATGGCTTCGGCCGGCGACTAAGCGGCTGCGGGTGCGAGCCAGCGCGCGAACCAATTGTAGGCGAACTCCCGGACGTCATCCGTCGTGGCGTGGCCGTCGCCGTGGGTGAGAGTGCAGAAGCACTCCGGTTTGCCCAGAAGGGCGTAAGCGCGCTGCCCCTTGACGTAGCACTGGAAGTTGGCCTCGATGTACGGGTTATAGGCGTCATTGTAAGGCTCCAGCACCAAGAGCGGACGCGGCGCGCACAACGCGATGATGTCCTGGTAGTCATAAAGCATGTGGCCGCCCGCCTTCTGAAAGCGCTCTATCCATCTGGGGCTGGACTTTGATGCGGGATGGCCACCCACCGCTCGGTAGACATTCGTCAGATTCGGGCTAATGCCGGTGGAAGGCACCGCGACAGCGATCCGTTCGTCAAAGGCGGCAAGGAAAATGGTCATCCTTCCGCCTAATGAGTTACCCATGACGCCGTAGGCTCGCGGCCGGATGAAAGCGATGCCATCCAGCACGTCCAGCAAGCGCTGGTGTTCCCAGAGCCGCCGCCCGTCCAGAGACCATTCCGGATGCTCATCGAGGAACCGCGCCATGGATGCGATGTAGCGCCGGTTGATCTCTTCGCCCGGCACGTCCTCTCCTTTCGTCAGTCGCTCGCCGAACTCATAGTTGTCGGGCGTCACGGTCACGAATCCCCTTTGCGCCAACTCGATGGCATATCCGCACTCCGGCCCCTCCAGGCTCAGCGGGCCATCCTTGCCAAGCTTGCCTCCATAGGTGCCGTGGCAGACGACCACGGCCGGTGCCGGGCGCGCTTTTTCGACGCCTCTGGGGAGAACAACTACCGCGAGGCCGCACTCTCCCGGCATCACGCGGTAGCTGATCTTCTGGTGTTTGAGACCGTACCTCTCATATTCCTGTACGACTTCATACCAGGGCTGCACGTTCACCTCAGGCGCCGTGCCCATCGAAGCCATCAGCCGCGCGTGGATCCGTTGGCGAATGGCGGGCCATTCTTCGGAGCACGTATCCTGTAACACTACATCACGGAACATTCCTAACTCCTTCCCTTGTCGTTCAGGGGACCAACTGCGTACGGCTGGGGAAGTGGCGGGCAAAGTGGCACTTCGACCCTCCTATCATAGCATGCGCGCCGTTTGGGCGCACTGGGGGCAACTGCTTGCTCAGTCCACGCCCAGTGACCTCATGATGTACTGGTAGAGAGGCGGGAGCGTGTCGGCGTGCAGGCCTTCGAAGTAGAACCCCACGCCGCCGAAGACTTTGGGGATGCGTGTGGCAACGGACTTCTGGTCCCGCAGGTAGTAGTACGCCTTCAACTCGTCGCGGACTTCATCATCAAAGACGAAGGGGCGGATGTCGAAGTCCCCGGCCCACAGGCCGTCGGGTTTGCACCCGAGGTTCGCGGCCATCGAGACAGCCTTCAGGATGACCTCGGGACCCATGATGGCCGTTCCGATGTTGAGGATCACGCCTCCCGACGTGAACCTGCACATCTCCTCGGCAAAGATAAGGAAGTCCGCTCCGCTGGCGCAGCCCTTGGCCGCGGGGTTGAAGCTGGAGTGCTGGTCGGTGATGTCCGTACCCAGGGAAGCGTGCACGCAGATGGGGATGCCCTTCGTATAGGCGGCTGCGAACACGCACGAATCGGTATGCGGGAAGCCTTCGTAAGGTTTCAGGTACTCGCCCGTGTCTTTGTGGTGTTTGAACGCCCGGTTGATGACCTCTTTACGGAAATCCGCGTCGCAGTAGAGGCGGCCCATGGCCTCGCCCAGGCCCCAACCGCGCTCACACCCGATTTCTGCGGCGTAATTGAGATACGCCCCGGTCTCAAACGCCATGCCGAACTCGCCCTTCGGCAGCGCGTCGCGAACGGACTCGCTGGAGGCCCCGGTCAGAGCCAGCTCGAAAGAATGAATGGTCCCCGCGCCGTTGGTCGAGAACAGGGTGACGACGCCGCGCTCGATCAGGTCTATGACGATGGGTATCTGACCGTTCTTAATCGGATGGGCGCCGGAAAGAACAACTACCGGCTTTCCGTCCCGGTAGCATGCCACAATGTAGTCTGCCAACTCCTTCAGCCCGTCCAACTGATCCCGTCCGCCGCCCGGCAACCCGTTGCGGAACCAGGGCCCGGTCGGAGGTCGAATCTCTGATCTGCGGAGCGCCGATACGTCGAGGAAGGCGTCCAGCTCCACTTTATTGGGACGCACTTTCAGCGGGTACGTCTTCACCTGTGACAGATCGAACAGCCCGTACGAACCTTTGTAATGCAAGCTCTCACCCCTGACGAATAAGGTCTTTGAGGACCGGACTTGAGAAGTCCGGCAGGATGTAGTTGGTGCCGAGGCTCCTATGCAGTGCCCGCTGGCGCGCGGCCTCCACAGGCAGCCGGCTCATCGTTATGCAGCCCATTTGCACTCCGGCCTTGACCTCCGTCCGTCCGTCGCCGAGGACCAGCACATTGCCGGCAGGAACGCGTTCGCGCCGGAACAGCTCACGCATCACCTCGTCCTTGGGCAACTTGCGGTCCCAGCTCGAGCCTTCCAGGCTTCGGACCATCTTTCCGGGGCCGATCTCGAAGCCCAGGGCCAGCACCTCCTCGTACATGCCGCCATTCTCGTAAATGACGGCTCCAGTCACGAAGTAGTTGAGGCAGCCGACGGCGTGAAGGTGCTTCATCAACTCCATTGAGCCCGGGACGCGCCACCGCTCGGGGTCCCTCTTCGCCGCCGCCGTGTTGCGGTCGCGGCATGCACCGTTGAGAACGGTTTCGTAAAGCTTAAACAGGCGCGGCGTTCGCTCATTGATGAACTCGTGCAGTTCTGGCGGCTCCTGGACGTCGTCGAAGCGCTCTTCGCCGTTCCAGATTCGGGCGATGATTGCGGAGTTGGCCCTGCGTTGTTCCTGTGTCAGGGTCACGCCTGCACCAGCAGGCACGTTGCCCAGTTCGATTGCCCGTCGAATGCCGTACTCCATCTGAGTGAGAGCTGAAAGGCCTGCCGACTCGATGCAGAATTCGTCGGTTTCGGGCAGCGGCTCCTTACCGACCCGCTCGACAAGGACCGCCGCTGTCTTGGGCGAATCGAAGTCGTCTTTCAGGCCACACGTCATCGCCCAATAGATCAGCAAGCTCATTACCGGGCGCCAGTCGCGGATGAGACTATGGGTGCCATCCACGTCGTGGATGGCATGCGTAATCCGCCGGCGGCCGATTGCGTTCACAATCTCAATATTGCCCGGCTGCTCCCGGAGTATGCTGTCGTCGAAGATCGCCATGTTGCAGTTCAACCGGAGACGTACACCAAGGGGATTATGCGAATGGACGCATATCGAAAGGCCCTGCCTTCCCTATCGGGGGCTCGCGCTTAACCTGTCGCACGCTGCTCAACCATTGCCGGCTGTCGAAGGACGCCGGAACGCGTCAGCAATGCTTCCACCACCCCCGCACGGAGGACATGTAACCCGGAAGATGCTCACCACTAGCGCGATTGTAGTGCCGCCTCGGTCAGCCTGTCAACAACTTCGGGCTAATGGGCGCGTGGCGAAGGGTGCCGGCAATGCCAGGCGCGACGGGCAGCGGTTTGCAGGCCGAACGCTCTGCTGACAAGGCCGGCTCGGGCCGCACGCGCCTGGCGGCGCGTCTATTTGACCCCCGGCCGCCTCGCCTCTATACTACGCCCTGTTTGCTGCCCTCGCACGGAGGCACGGGTGACCTGGCGAGCCTTCATAATCGGGATCCTGGGCGTGGCGGGTCTCTGCCTGCTTGTGCCGGTGAATGACTACAGGGTCGGCAACACCTTCCTCACAGGGTTTCACTTCCCGCCCGGCGTGTTCTTCTTTCTCGTCATCCTCACGTTAGTAGTGAACGGGGCTCTCAGGCTGGCCCGGCGCGCCTGGATGTTGAGTCACGCCGAACTGATGCTCATCTGGTGCATGATGTTGGTGGCCTCCACGGTTCCGGCCAGCGGGCTCATGCGCAACTTGCTGCCCTCCATGACGGCCGGGCCCTACCTGTCGCAACGGCCCGAACTTACCTGGCGGGACGACGTGCTGAAGGCCGCTCCGAAAGGCATCCTGCTGACAAACGATCCCAAGAGCGCGGCGGCCAGGAAGTTTTTCGAGGGCACGTCCACAGGCGAACCGGTGCGGGTGCCCTGGGGACAATGGACGCGCACATTCGTCACCTGGGGAATCTATGTGTGGCTCTTCTACATTGCGACGTTCTGCCTCACCGGCATCTTACGGAAGCAATGGGTCGAGTCAGAGCGCCTGATGTTCCCGGTGGCGCGGGTGCCGCTTGAGTTCACGGAGGGCGCCCAGGAAGGCAGCCTCTTGTCTTCGGCAACACGCAGCACCGCTTTCCTTCTTGGCGTGGTCATTACCATCCTTTTCGGTCTGATTCGCCTGATGCCGCTCCTCTTCGGCGCAGAGACGGGGACACGCGTGCTTATCCCCTTCTCGCAGATATTCTCCGAGACGGCGCTTGGCTACGTGAACATTTATGATGGCAAGATCTACCCGCTGGCAATCGGGTTCGCATTTCTCGTCCCGAGCGACGTGTCGCTGAGCATCTGGCTCTTCTACATCTTCATGAATGTCCAGATCATCATTGCGTACAGCATCGGACAGCCGCTGGAAGGCGGACGTTCAGGACCGTTCCTGCAGTGGCAGCAAGCCGGGGCCTTCCTGGCGCTGACGGCGGGCATGCTGTACATGGCGCGCCGGCAGCTTTGGCTCGTCTTTCAATCGGCCGTTCTGCGGAGGCGCCGGGGGAGCGACGCACAGGAGCCCATCAGCCACGCGCTCGCATTTTGGGGCCTGCTGGCGGCGTTCGCCGGGATGGTCGGTTGGAGCGTGTACTTCGGCCTGACGCTGGGCATGGCTATCGCCCTGCTGGCGCTTACGTTCAGCATTGTGCTCGTGCACTGTCGGATGGTCTGTCAGGGCGGCCTGTTCTTCACGCAACACGCATGGGGCCCTGGCTGGTTCCTCCATGCTATGACGGGGGGGACTGCGTTTTCGGGACCCGCGGTGGTGGTTTCCTCGCTCCAGACCAACACGCTGATCGGCGACTCCCGTGAATTGCTGGGACCGCACTCAATGAACGCGCTACGGATCTGGTCCGTCTTTGAGAAGCGACGGCGCCTGTTCCTGCCGATCATGATGATAGCATTGGCAGTCGGCCTTGTGGCCGCGGGTTACTCGAGCCTGCAATGGGTGTACTATGACCGCGGCGCGCTCAATGTGCCCATTGGCAGCAGCCACGTCTACCACATGACTAACCTTTTCAACAGCATGCACACGATGATCTCCAAGCCGTGGCAGGACGCGCAGGTCAAGTGGGGAGGCTTCTCCTCAGGCGTCCTGGGCATGGGGCTCCTGATGGTCCTGCGAGGCACGTTCTACTGGTGGCCCATCAATGCCCTCGGGTTCGCCATTGCCATGTCGTGGTGCACGCGAGAATTGTGGTTCTCGTTCCTGCTGGGCTGGCTGGCTAAGGCGGTCATCTTGAAGTTCGGAGGCGGGCAGACGCTCCGCGGCGGGCGGCAGTTCTTTCTGGGTGTCATCATTGGCGAGAGCATCACGATAGGCGGCTCGACGCTCATGAGCTTGCTGACAGGCGTGCGAACCGGCCCCATCTTCCTGCCGTACTAAAGCCGGCGGCAATCGCGTCCCCGGCTCGTTTGTTGACATCCCGCTGGTCCACAAGTACAGTCAGTCGGCTATTGGAGGAGGGATAGTGAAGTGGTTTCGTCCGAGAAGTCCGCATTGAGGATTGGTGTGATCGGTGCCGGCGGCATCGCCAGGAGCGTGCATCTGCCGTCTCTGAGGGAACTGCCGGGCGTCGAACTGGTGGCGATCTGCGACCTGATCGAGGAACGCGCCACGGCGCAAGCGTCGCGCTTCTCCATTCCGCGAACCTACACGTTGTACCCGGAGATGCTGCGGAAAGAGAAGTTAGACGCAGTATTCGTGCTGGTGGAGCCGCGCAATATTTTCAATGTTGCGATTGGCTGTCTGGAGGCCGGCCTTCACACGTTCATGGAGAAGCCGCCCGGCGTCACGTCGTATCAGGCCGAGTCTCTCCTGCGCGCCTCACAGGCGGCAAAGCGCATCTTGCAGGTGGGCTTCAACCGGCGCCATATTCCGGTCGTCAAACACGTGCTGGATATCATGCGCAACACCACGACCATCACCCAGGTTGAAGGGCGTTTCATGAAGTGCGGCACGGCGGCCTTTGACAAGGGGGGGCTGAGCGCCTTCGAATCCGACGCCATCCACGCCATAGACCTCGTGCGCTCGTTTGCCAACGGGACGCCGGTTAGCGCGGCCACCGTCCGAGGCCAGGTCCAGGACGTGGTGCCCAACTCGTGGAACTCCGTTGTGCGATTCGACAACGGAGTGGTGGCTACGATCAGGGCCAACTACCAGACGGGCGGGCGGACCCACACGTTCGAAATCCACGGCCCCGGCGCCAGCGCGTTCATCAACCTGGGGCTGGGCGGCGACGATTGCGAAGCCCAGATCCTCACGACCGCCGGCAAGGGCGGCTATTCCCGGGCCGCGGCCGGGGCGGCCGCCTTTGGCCTTCAGAAGATTGATGGGAAGGCGCTGGCCGGCAGTGAACAGTTCTACCGCTACTATGGCTATTACCAGGAGGACGAGCACTTCCTCGAAAGCGTCCGCCTGGGAGCCGAGCCGGAGACCAGCATTGCCGACGCTGTCAAGACTTTCCACTTCGTAGACCTGCTTGCATCCAGCTTAATCTGAGCGGCGCCGGCACGAACTCCTGCTCTCAGCGCCACGCCCGCGCCGACCGCGGGAGCCGCCTGAGGACGTCCCTCAGTAGCCGCCCCCCAGCTTGCCGAACATCGTCGGCTTCCCCCAGGTCTCACCTCCCCGCATGACCCAGTCAGCCGCCGCCTGGATCATCTCCTCAACGCCGTCTCTGTGACCGCCGAAGGTCTTCCTGCAGAGGTCATCGTTCGCAACCAGAGCCTTGCCCGCCTCCGTGCCGGCGAACTTCGGTTCCTTGCCCATTTGCCGGGCAATCTTGCCGACTATGTCCCTAACGCGTGTGATAGGGCCGGCGCAGTTGAGGATAAACGGGGGATTGGCGCAATGGCCAAGCGCCCGGATGGCAACGTCAACGGCGTCCCGCTGCGAGATGAGGTTCACCGCCGGCATCTCGAGCGACACCGGCTCATCCGACCAGACCATCCTCGCCAGATCCACCAGGACGCCGTAGGCCAGATGCTGTGCATACATCAACCTGAAGAAACAGAACCTCTGCGTTTTCAACTTCAGGGCAGTGGTGGAAAAAGCGCTCTCGCGCGCCACAATGCTCCACCCGTAGACTCCGTGGGGCGCCAGTTCGTCCCCCTCCCGGCAGCCACCCTGAGCCGGAAGAGTATGGGGATAGGGATTGCCGGAGGAGAAAACGACGATGCCCGCCTCTGGATAGCGTTCGCCCACCAGGTAGGGCAGGATGCAGTTGAGATGGAAAGTCTTCCGCCAGTCCTTCGACGTGCCGAACTTTGTCCCTGCCATGTAGACGATATTCGGCGCATCCGGAAGGCTTCGAAGGAACTCTCGCTCAGTCAGGTCGCCGACGTGGAGGCTAACGCCCAGCCCGAGGAGCCTCGTCTTCAGGCTGTCCTCGTATCCCAGGTCCGCAGCCGCCAGGCGTCGGCGAGCGCCTGCCAGCCTGTCCGCCCGCGCCACTGTCTCCAGCAAGTCGGGCCCCATCTTGCCCCCTGCGCCAAGCACCAGCAGATCGCCTTCCAGATTCCGTGCGAACTCCACCAGGCCGTCCGTGGGAGTAGTCATGAAGTCCGTAAGCTGCTTGCCTGTCCGAACGTCCGTAATTCTCATGGGGTCTCGTCTTTCCTCTCTCAAAGGGAACCTTGCCCGGTCAACTGCAACGCCTCAAGTCCTTGCCCTTGGCCCCTTCCTCGCCCCTCCGTCCCCCGCTGCGTCAGTGCGGTCACGTGAGCCCCACTTCCTCTTTCATCCGAGGCAGAGGCTCCGCCAGGTACCTCTCGTCGCTCAGGAACGGATAAGGTGAGTAAGCCGCCTTGATTGCCTCCCGTTGCCCGGGCCTGCCTGACTCGTGAAAGCAATGGGGCGCGGGCAGCAAGCCGAGTTCCGTCAACCGGCACTTGACCCCCCAAACGGAGTTCTCGAAGTTCCCCAGGGCGTCGAAGAGTACGCCGTTGCACATGCTGACCAAATGGGCCAGCTCTTTCTCCCCCACCGGGAGAGCCCATCCGGCCCCATCCCTGGCTGCCCTTACGACAGCGGCCCACAGTGCCGCCGCGTGTGTGTCCGTGGCGAAGTGACCGAGGAGCCCGGCGTGGTAGCGCATCACCACCTCTTCCCCGTCAACACGGAAGGGAAACCGGCCGCCTAAGTCCGACACGATCCGGTCGTCGTTGCCCGTGGCCATTACCAGCTCTTCCCTCCGCGTGCTCCGCGCCGCTGCTACAAGCATCGCCTGAGACCGGTAGGTATCAAAAGACGCGCCTTTGGCGCCGTACGTGATCTGGAATACCGCATCCCACAAGGACGGTGAAAAGGAGCGGCTGCCGGTGATTGCCCTCTGAAGCTCGAAACCGAAAGTGGGAATTATGGAAGCAATGTCGTCAAGCACTTCAACGACGCCCCGGTCCGTCTTGCCCGCAAATGCAGTGGGAGCAACCATGACAATGTCATATCCCTCGCGTGCAGCCGCTTCCGCCTGCCACCTTGCATCAGGCCCGCCCACGGCCGCCATCAGGAACGTCTCCGTCCCTCCGCATGCCCGGGTCACCTCAGCCACAATCCGCAGCCATCGGTCCAAGATGCCCAGATTGCCGCCGGCAAACTCTCCCGTGTGCGCGCCGGGTATGACTGTTCTCGCTCCCGACCGGATGTAGTAGAGCGTGAGGAGCCGCTGCCAATCTTCAAGCATGCTCTTGTCGCCGTCCAGCGCCAGGGGGCTGGGCACCCAGATGCCGCCCTGCCGGATCACGTTCAAACGTTGCTTGGAGAGTTCAACAGGTGCCATCTTGATCTCAACCTCAACCTGTCCGCTGCGTCCCCCCAGGGTTGAGGCATATGATACCGTACCCGGCCGGGGGAGGGTAGGTCCCGCGGGACACCCGATTTCGCCGACGTGCCCGCCAACGCCCCACGGCCCCTCGGCGGGGTACTCGGGCCTTGAGACTGCACCTGTCAGTGCCATGAAAGCCCACTCCCAACAGGGTATAATCGAGAGATTCTGCACCGGCAGGCGGCACGGCTGTGTACCGCGTCGGAATGCTCCGCTGCAGAAGCCGCGTATGCTTGCCCGCGAGTAGACCCGGAGTTCGGCTTGACGGAGGTGGCAGTGCCTCGGCCCACAATCGCTCGCATCGACCTGGACGCGCTCGCCCACAACGTGGCAGTGGTCCGTGGACTGGTAGGGAACCGCAAGATATGCGCCGTAGTCAAGGCGAACGCCTACGGGCACGGTGCGCGCATGGTCTGCCGCGCGGCAAGTGAGGCTGGCGTGGACATGTTCGCCGTCGCCCTGACCGAAGAGGCCGTGGACCTCAGGGCCGCCGGCATACGGGAACCCCTGGTCTTGCTGACCGCCGTACCCACCGAAGACATCGAAGCAATCCTTGAGAGCGACATTGCTGCCGTCATCAGCGACGAAAGCTTCGCGCGAGAGCTTTCAGCCGCGGCGCTGAGGCGAGGTCTTCAGGCGAAAGCGCACTTGAACGTAGACACCGGCATGCACGTCGGGGGGATGGACTGGGAAACGGCGGCGCCGGCTATCCTGAAGCTGTCGCGGTTGGCGGGCCTTCGTCTCACCGGCGTCTTCAGTCATTTCGCCTGCTCGGACGCGGACGACCTCGGCTTCAGCCGTGAACAGGTCAGGCGCCTGAACTCCGTCCTCTCCCAGTTGTGGGCCGCGGGAATGGAGTTGCCCTTCGTCCATATGGCCAATAGCAGCGCCGTGCTTCGCCTGCCAGAGGCGTACTTCGACGGCGTTCGCCCCGGGCTGATGCTCTACGGGCTCTGCTCCAGGCCCGAGCTTCGGTCGTCCGCCGGTCTGAAGCCGGTGCTCGCCCTGAGGACCAGAATCTCGCACTGCAAACCGCTCGCGCGTGGAGAGAAAGTCAGCTACGGCCAGACCTTTGCCGCCCGCCGGGACTCAGTGATTGCGACGCTGCCCATCGGATACCACGACGGATTCGTTCGGCACTTCTCCAACGTGGGCCAGGTTCTGGTCCGCGGGAAGCGAGCGCCCGTCGCGGGGACCGTCTGCATGGACCAGACGGCCATTGACGTTACAGACGTCCCGGACGTGCAGGTGGGGGACGAAGCCGTGATCTACGGCCGGCAGGGCAATGAGTCCATCACCGTGGAAGAGATGGCTGCGCGCGTGAACAGGATTCCGTACGAGCTGACTTGCGCTGTGGGGCGGAGGGTCCGGCGGGAGTTCGTGCGCAACGGCGTGGTCGTGGCAGAGACTCCCCCCGAGGGCTGACGTCGCATCGGGCGGACGCCGGCATTATGCAGTGCGGGGTGAACAGGCGCCGGAAATCAGCACTGCATAACCCGCGTTGACAAACCAGCAGGGAAGGCGTACATTCCTGCCTCTCCGGTCGGGGCTTTGAAGGTGCTCGCTCTTCACCTGGAGGATAAGCTATGGGACGGCGCATCATAGACACGCACAACCACCCCAACTGGCTGGGCATGGACGTGGACGCGCTCATCAGGAACATGGATGAGCGGGGCATAGAGAAGACCTGGCTCATGTCCTGGGAGATACCCGTCGCTGAGTACGAGACAGAGTCCTACTACTACAAGACGTTGGACCCACGCGCGGTGGGAATGCCTCTGTGGATGGTTGTTGACGGCCTGAAAGCCTACCCCGATCGCTTTATCGGCGGATGGGCGCCTGACTTCCGCGACCGCCACGCTCGCGTCAAGCTCTATCAGGCCGTCAAGATGCACGGCATCAAGGTCTACGGAGAGTTGAAGCTCCGCACGCGTTACGACCACCCGGACGGCATAGCCATGTACCGCTACTGCGGCCAGTTGGGCCTGCCGGTGGTCATGCACCTCGAATGCCCGGAAAACGTCCTGGCCCAGGAGTCGGAAAAGCCTGACAACTGGCCCGCCTGGTACGGCGGCGATATCTCGGCCCTGGAAAACATGTGCCGCCTCTGCCCGGACACTCAGTTCCTCGGACACGCGCCCGGTTTCTGGCGCGAGATCAGCGGCGATGCAGCCCTGGACCCGGAACGTTACCCCAAAGGACCCGTCACGCCGGGGGGCAGGCTGCTCGACCTGTTGCGCAAGTACCCGAACCTGAACTGCGACCTCTCCGCCGGCAGCGCCATGACCGCGCTCAACCGCGACCTCGCAATAACCAGGGACTTCATGATCGAATTCCAGGACCGGATCACTTTCGCGCGCGACGACTTCGGTCGGGCGCAGTTTGACCTCCTCGAGAATCTCAATCTGGGCGAGGAGGTCCTTGAGAAGATCTTCCACGCCAACGCGGAGCGACTCATCGGGCGCGCCGGCAGAGGCATCTGATCGGCCTCCAGACGTTTTCAAGAGGCTGTTTCGACGCAGTTCGCGGTATGCTTTATTGGATCTTGCGTTGACAGTGGGAGGGAACGATGGGGGAAAGAGCAGGGAAACCGGCCGACACGGCGCGCGCCCAGTCCCTTTCTTCAGTAAAGGTCAACAGGCTATGCCGCCGAGCTCCCCGAGCCGTGTCATTCCGAGGAGCGCACGGCTCTGGTGCGCGACGAGGAATCCCCATCGGCCGAGCGACTCAGCCTCTGGAGGTCCTCGTCCGCCCTCCGGCGGGCTCGGGACGAACGTGTATTGGCAAACCGGCTCTGCGCTTTGTCAGCGGTCGCTCGATCCCGCGAAGGCCAATACGACAAAACAGATAATCACGGAGTAGCCTACAATATGACCCCGCGCGAAAGGCTCTTGACGATACTCGCTGGCGACATGCCCGACTGCGTCCCGGTCTGCCCGGATTTCTCCAACATGATCCCTGTCCGGCGGACCGGCAAACCATTCTGGAGCATCTACCTCTACAATGACCCGCCCCTCTGCGACGCCTACGTTGACTGCGCAAAGCATTTCGACATTGACTCGATGTTCCACGCTTACTTCGTGGACCCGTTCCCGCCGCCCGAGGGGACCGTCTCCGAATGGGAGCGTTTCATAGTCTTCCAGAATGAGCAGCGTATCGTCACACAGGCGTCCAAGGTGGAGGAAGGCAAGCGCGTCTGGCAACCCACCGTTGAAGTCTACTACTCGGACAACCCGCCCACCCGCAATGTCAAGCCGGAGAAGATCGGCCTCCCACCCGTGCCGAAGCGATACGAGCCTGTCGAAGGCGCCAAGCCTGCGCCCAAAGGCCCGGAGGCCCTGAAGCACATGGCGGAACTCCTCGGAGACCAGGGCGTCCTCGGCATCTCGGCCGCCGGCACCCTCGCTCTGGGCAGCCCCGAGGATATCTACCGCTACTATGACAATCCCGACAAGCACGAGCAGTGGGCCGCTGAACGGGTCGAAGCGGTCGAGAAGCGTTTCAAGCAAATCCTGGCCCTCGACGTGCGGCCGGACTTCCTCTCCGTCGGTGGGTCGGGGACGCTCATCTTCCAGACCGTCGAGATCTTCCGCCAGCTCGCCTTTCCCGCGGTCAAAAGGGCCATCGAACTATCTACGGCAGCGGGCATCCCCACGCACGTCCACAGTTGCGGACCGGAGAAGGCGCTGATCAAGATATTCGCCGAAGAAACCACCCTCACGGTTATTGACCCGCTGGAACAGCCGCCCATGGGAGATTGCGACCTCGCTGAGATGAAGCGGCTCTATGGCGATAAGATCATCCTGAAGGGCAATCTCCACACGACGAAGGACATGCTTCGCGGTTCGGCAGCCGACGTCGCAGCAGCGTCGCGAGAGGCGATTGACCAGGCCGGGCGTGGCGGCCGCTTCATCCTTTCTACGGGGGACCAATGCGGCCGGGACACGCCTGACGAGAACCTGCACGCCATGGTGGAGACGGCGAGGACCTACGGTAGGTACTGACTCGCTGATGGGTGCCACGTTTACCCGCCGTACTTGTGGTGGGGCCAAGCCGCATTTGGGCGGCTTGACCGTGCGTTGTAGGGCAGGCTACGCCGTCATTCCGAGTCCGCTGCAGGGCGTAGCGTTCGCCCGCAGCCGTGAGGCCGCCCGAACGCTCGAGGCTTGCCCGCCCGCGGCGGGGATCTCCGAGAGCGGGATTGCTCTGCTCATAGAGATCTCGGGCGTTGCCTTTGGCAGAGCGTCGCGTTCGCCTCAGGCGGAAGCATCTCCGAAAGACAAGGCCCGGGGGCGGTCAGGAACCTATGAGAACCTTGAACCTGGCAGTCCCGAAACCTTACGAGCTGTACATCCGCGTTGGCACCTGCTCCTGGAAATACGATTCCTGGCGGGGGCTCCTGTATAAGCCCGGCGTCAAGTGCGCGGCGGCGGACTACCTGCGGGACTATGCCAAACACCTGCGGACCGTCGAAGTGGACCAGTGGTTCTGGAGCCTCTTTCCCGGCGGCGTCAGGCTTCCGGATGAGGCCACTGTCAAGGCGTACGCCGAGAGCGTCCCTGACGACTTCATCTTCACCGTCAAGGCGCCCAACTCTATCACGCTTACGCATTACTACTCGAAGCAGTCGAAACGCTACCAGGAATTCGCGAACAAGCCGAATGAACACTTCCTGAGCACCGACCTCCTCCAGCGGTTCCTCGACGCACTGGCGCCGCTTGGTAAGAAGCTCGGCCCGATCATGTTCCAGTTCGAGTACCTGAACAAGCAGAAGATGCCCTCCCTGGCTGCGTTCCTCGACAAGCTGCACGAGTTCTTCTCGCTTGCACCTGCCGGCTACCACTATGCCATCGAGACGAGGAACCCGAATTACCTCAAGTCCGCCTTCTTTGACTTTCTCCGCGAGCACGGAGTCGGCTATGTCTTCATGGACGGCTACTACATGCCGGGCATCGGGCAGGTCTCCAAGGCGAATGACGCAGTCACCGCGCCCTTTTCGGTGATACGGCTACAAGGAGGCGGCCGGGAGGAGATCGAGGAACGGACGGGGCAGGCCTGGGACAAGATCGTCGAGCCCAGAGACGAAGGGCTCGGGGCCGTGGTCGCGATCGTTCGCCGGAATGTGGGGCTGAGGATCGTCACCTTTGTCAGCGCCAATAACCACTACGAGGGCAGCGCTCCCCTGACGATTGAACGGTTCCTGTCCGCCCTCGTCCGGTCCGCCTCGGGCGCGGGATAGCCGGGCGGATGGTTCTACCACGGCCGCTGCGGCAACCCCGGCCCCGGTTGTGAACCGCCGAGATCCCCGCCGTGCCTCCTGCTCAAATCTCTACTTTCCGCCAGCCGCCGGCAGCGGTTTCGCACGCATTGTTGAGCAGTTTGGTCATATTTTATGTGACTGTCCACCAATGGGTTAGGACAAATTGGGTTCGTTTCGCAAAAGTGTTTTTTCTGTTAGGGGCACCGCCCAGATAAGAAACAGTTCTTTTGGCGCTGTTGCATCCGCCTTGCATGTTGCAGATGGACAGGGCTCAGCTGCGGCGCATAGGGGTAGCGGAGGGCGTCTCGCCCTCCGGCCATTCGGCGGTGCACGGTTCCCCCGCGCCTGCCCGCCCTCCGTAGCCGGGCGTTGGCCTGCGGCCAACGGACCGAAGGTGGGTCCTCGCCGTGGGAAGCCGCCCTCGATCTTACGGCCTGCGCCCGGGGCGAATGCGGGGTTCTACGGCAGTGCCTGAAGAGTGCGCGTTGTCAACCGCCGTCCTACAAGGTATATTCTCTGCACGCAAGTAGGGAATGGCCCTCCGAAGGTGCACGCACCGCCCCCGGCATTGGTTTCTTTCGTTGCAGGAGGCCTTGGGTTCGGGGCCCGTAGGCCTCGCTGCGCAACTGGACAGGCATCTCTTCTGCCGGCTGCCCCAGTCAGCAAGATGCCTCGCACCACCTTGCCGGCGCTACTGCGGGATTGGCGCTGGCGTGCTGCAGCGCTAAGTCGAGGGTCACGCGTCCGTCAGCGCTGGTGTGACCCTGCGCCTTGGGCGATCCGTTGTCCCCTGGAATCCCGCGTCGTGGCGGAGGAAAAGGACGAAGCGCAATCGCGCCGTAACTCGCGGGTTGCAGATCTGCTGCTTGATTGTTGCGTGCATAGCCCGTATGAATGCCGCGGAACGTGAGCCACAGGGTGCCCCTGCGCGGGCACAAACGGAGGAGTCGAGGCTGTTGGAGTTTCTCCCCGCAGAGTTGCCACAGCAGATAGCCTGGCTGAGGCAGTACTCCGCCTTCCCTGAGGTCCCTCGGGGGCTAAGAATTGAAGAGTACATGGGCGTCGCACAGTCCTTCTACCGGTCTGCCGGCGAATACCTGAAACCTTATATGGTGCCGGACGCGGATTACCTCGTGCGACACCTGAAGCTGATTCCATCAGCCGAGCGGCCGTCGCATACACCCGACGAGGACTTGGCGCTTGTCCGCTACCGGGCCAAAGGGCTCGACGTTCTAATAGCCCAGACCGTTGACCGCGAATTCATCTTCATCAAAGGGACCGGGCTTGGGCCGTACAAACCCGCGGCCGGCAACCGGGAGACGCTCGTGCAGATCATAGGGACCTACCTTGAGCCGGAGGAGTTCGGCGAGTTCACCGTTGACAAGGTTCTGGCCGGCGGGGTCGCTATCTTCGATTGCAGGGCCAAGCATCCGGATGTGACACCCCTGGATGGGCAATTCATCTGTGCGCTGGCAGAAGAGTGCGTTTGTTTCGTGATACCCAAGGTCCAACCATGGACCTTTGTCCCCGCAGTGGGCCTACCGGCCGCAGACCAATGGTTTGAGTCAGACAAGAACCGGTATTCCGACAGGCCTCTTCGGGAGTTCCGGTACCACGAGGCTTCGGGCCGATCGGCGCTGCCGAAAGGGAGGGACAGGCAACAGCAGCCGGGGGCCCCTGGGCAAGCGGGCCGTTAAGCCCCTGCGCCCCGCGCAAGAACTCTCAGCGGGGAATGACGACAGATTATCGAGTGAGAGGTCGCGTTCTGGCGTTCGTACTCGCGGCTGTGGTCTGCTGGCCCCCCAATGGCCAGGCAGCACAGGAGCCCGCCGCGCCTCCGTGGTGCCAGTCGCGCCTGACTGTAATCTGCGTGCCTCGGCGTAGTCTGTGGATAGACACCCGTCTCGGTCTGTTCCTGCTCCCGTATGTCCGCCAAATGCCAGATGCCAAGAGCGCTTCCCCGGGTCTTGCCTTCATGTCGGGGCCATTGCGGCACCGACGGGGCTCTGATATAAGAGCTGCGTTCCTGACGCCATAGGCTGCGTCCGTGTGCCTTGCCTCTCTGCCGGCCTCGTGAACGACTGGTGCTCGTCCTCGATCTCCCATTCGTTGTCGCCAACCGCGCGTCCTGCTAAGTTCCGCCCCATCGTGGAGCGCGTCAACGCCTTTGAGGGCGAAGCCTCCGCACGCAGCGTCCGCGGCACCTGTCGCGGGCCCATCCGCCCGCCTGACGAGCGCGCCGCTCTACCGGTCGCCTACGTCTGGCACTTGAGACAGAAACTCTGGGCGCCGCCTGAAGACCTATTGCGTACAGTACGGCTGCTTCCACGTGAGCGCCGCACCTCAACGCCGCCCTGAACTGAAGCGACCAGGACCTCGGGAAACGTCAGAGGGACGAGATACGCTTGGCCGACATGGTACCGACCTCGATCGAGCCTTGGTTTAGATCGTATCCCATATACGGGCCATCAAAGTCCAATTTCGGCGCCCTGCCATCGACTTCGGCGTGCCATGTGTCGGCCCAACTGCCGAGAACGTCGTCGTCGGACCCCCCGGCCACACGGATGCTGGCGGCGTAGTGTGCCGGCTCGTCCCAGACGCCGTCGCCGTCCTCCTCAAAATGCAAGTTCACGGTCTCGGAATCGATCTTCGTAGTCGTGAGTGTTGCCTTCGCTTTGTGATGGCTCTTCTCACCCGTGACAACGTCAATGTTCTTCTCTTCAAAAGTGATCCTCCAGAGGCCGAGAATGTCGTCAATGCTCGGCTTCGGATGGCCGACGGTAACGGCCGCCACCCCGCTTGCCAGCCCAAGTCCCAGCACCAGCCCACCCAAAGTCACGAGGACGGCCCCAACTCCGCGATGCCTTAACATCTCAGTCCTCCTTGAGCGGAAAATGCCACTCCGCGAGATTTACGGCGTGGCCTCCCACCCTGCGCGAGGCCCAGACGCAACGTGATACGGAGCGGCCTGGAATGTGTCAACGGGTGCACATCCGTATCAACGATTCCGCAGGGCGAGACGGCTGATGGCGTTTGTGAGCCCGTACGCTGACGCGCCTTCGTGCTTGCGTCGCGCCGAACTACCTGATGCCCTGCATCCTCCCACGAGAAGGAGGCTTACCGGCGGGTCCACCTACTGACGACTGCGCAGTCGTTCGGAGAGCTTGAGGCATAATCTCTGGCTCGGCGGTTGAGAACTCGCCGAGCCGAGCGAGACTCCCAGCATGGATGCCGCGGCTGCACACCCTACCACACGGTCAAACCAGTGGTTGTGCGCCACTCCGTCGCCGCACCCTGCGGACTCGGCCTGCAGCCTCGCGGCTCGTTTGCTCGCGCTGCTCGCAAGCCGAGTTGTCGGGCTTGTCGACCGGCAGCTTCCACTCGTCTATGGTGCGGCCATGGCCCTCGGCGCGGACGCGGTATTCGGATGTCACGTGCTCGGCAAAGAGGCGATGGTGCACAGCCTTCCATCCGAAGATTGAGAGGCAGCCCGGATCGCCCATCGCCGTCCCCGGGCGCTCGTGCACGAAGGTCTTCCAGTAGTTCATGTCGGTGTCGTGACGGAGCGCCTGGCGGCCCTTCACCGATGGTACCCCCCAATGGTGCCCGATGCGGTCAGAGCATCCCAAACATGACTGGCAACGAATCCAGAACGCGGTTGAACGCCCCATTGCTTGTGCTCGGGTTCTGCGGCACGGCATCCGCTGGCGCAGAAGACAGGCTCCCCACGCGGCCGTGATGCTTGTCACCCGACCCCCTGATCTGCGTACATCTGCCTTATCTGCGGATGGACACCCGTTGTAGTCTGTTGCGTGCTCCTGCGCGCCCGGCAGGTCCCCTCCTCGCCGCCATGAGTATCTTCTGCCGCCTCGATGGGATAAACTCAGGTAGGCGCCTCTGGCTTTCAGGAGCCCCTGGCAGCCGGCAGGCTGTCCTTCTCCGCCTCTGCGGCAATCGGGCCCAGGTGAACGTCAGCCATGGCGTGCCGCACGGCGCAACGCGGGTCTCTCCGGCCCCAGCCTGTGGTCCGTCAGGCTGAGCACCTGACCCGAGCCGTTGCGGCGCTCGCCGCTCTCTGATATAAAGGCTATGTTCTTGACGTTACAAGCCGTGCGCACGTGACTTGCTACTTCGTCGGCCTCGTGAACTACTGATGCTCGTCCTCGACCTCCCATTCATCATCGCCAACCGCATGCGCCTCTGGAAACTCCGACCGCTGGTGGAGCGGGTCAACGCGTTCGAGGGCGAAGCATCGTCTCGCAGCGACGCGCGACTTCGCCAGACGGCCGCCCTCATGCGCCAGCGGCTAAGCGAGGGGGAGACCCTGGACGATCTCTTGCCCGAGGCGTTCGCCCTCGTGCGGGAAGCGGCCCGCCGCCAGATCGGCCAGCGCCACTTCGACGTCCAGGTGATGGGCGGCGCCGCCCTCCACAAGGGCTGGATCGCTGAGATGCAGACCGGCGAGGGCAAGACCCTCACCGCTACCATGCCCGCTTTCCTGAACGCACTGACCGGCCGCGGCGTCCACGTCGTCACCACGAACGATTACCTGGCCAAACGCGACGCCGAGTGGATGGGCAGCATCTACCGGGCACTGGGCCTCACCGTGGGATGTCTCGTGCACGGCATCTCCGACGAAGAACGCGCCGCCGCCTACCGGGCCGACATAACGTACGGGACGAACAAGGAATTCGCGTTCGACTACCTGCGCGACCAACTGCGCCTTCACGCCTCGAAGCGGGCGCAGACCGGCGGAGTCCTCGAACAGGCGGCGCAGAGGGCCCGCGGCCAGATGAACCGCGTGCAGCGCGCCCACAACTTCGCCATCGTTGACGAAGTGGACAGCATCCTCATTGACGAATCGCGCGTGCCGCTCATCATATCGGAACGCGAAAGCACAGAGTCCCCCTATGCGCCGGCTTACAGGGCGGCGCGCCAGCTCGCCATGCAGTTCCACCAGGGGCGCGACTACACCGCCGAGATCGCCAGGCGCAATGTCGAACTAACTCAGGCCGGCGTAAACATGGCGAGGGCCGGCGCCGGTCTCGTCAACACGCCGCCGAGCCGGCCGTTCGAACACCTCGTGCGCCAGGCGCTACAGGCCGAACTGATGTTCGAGCGCGACCGCGACTACCTTGTGACGGACGCAAAGGTGACCATCGTTGACGAGTTCACCGGCAGGACGCTTGCCGACCGGACCTGGTCCCTGGGCCTGCACCAGGCAGTGGAGACAAAGGAAGGCGCGACGATAACGGAGGAGAACCGCACCCTGGCGTCCGTGACCTTCCAGCGATACTTCAAGCTCTACCGCAAGCTCGCCGGCATGACGGGCACCGCCAGCGAATCGCGCGCTGAGTTCCGAAAAGTCTTCAGCCTGCCCGTCGCCTCAATCCCCACGAACCGCCCCCTCATCCGCAAGAAGCTGCCATACCGGGTCTTCGCCACGTGGGGGCAGAAGTACGAGGCCATCCTGGGCCGCATACGCGAGCTTCACGAGGCCGGCCGCCCCGTCCTTGTAGGCACTCGCTCGGTTCATCGGAGCGAGGCGCTCAGCAGCCTCTTGAGCGAGCGCGGAATCGAGCACAACGTCCTCAACGCCCGCCAGCACGAACGCGAGGCGGCGATCATTGCAGAGGCCGGCCAGCGCGGGCGCGTGACCATCTCCACCAACATGGCCGGCCGTGGCGTGGACATCCTCCTGGGGTCCGGCATCGCCGATCTCGGAGGCCTGCACGTCCTGGGGACCGAACTGCACGAAGCGAGCCGGATAGACCGCCAGTTGGGGGGCCGTGCGGGCCGCCAAGGCGACCCGGGCAGCTACGAGTTCTTCGCGTGCCTGGAAGACGAGCTTTTCGTGCGATGGAACAAGGCCATTGCCGGCTGGCTCCTGCGCCGGGCCGGGCGGCGGGCTGCAAGCCACTTCAGCGGGCTCTACCTCCTCCTATTCGACATCGCTCAGCGCACCATCGAACGGCGGCACCTGCGCATAAGGGTTGACCTGCTCGAGTACGACAAGAAGCTGGAGGAGATGAAGGGCAGCCTGGGCGTGCCCGTGTGGGGTTAGGGGCGAAAGGCAAGTGCCTTTCGCCTAGCCGAACGCCACAGCGTTCGGCGGGCGCAGCGAGCAAGTGCCTTTCGCCTGGCCGAACGCCACAGCGTTCGGCGGGCGAGCGAGCCCTTGCGCGGCCCGAATGTCAGGGCGCTCGGCGGGCGGGCAGCCGAAAGCTCGCCGCCCGAGCGTGCGAGCGGGTCATGACCGCGCGCACCGAGCGTCTTCAGAGCGCGCACAGCAATGCGGGCGCGAGCCCTGCCCGGCGCACGCTCAGATAAGGAAGCGCCTGTGCAGCATTCGGCGCACGCGCAGGTAGACCTGCTTCCCTATGGGGTCCCAGCCGACGACGAACCGAGCCGTGCCGCGCGCGCCGACCGGCGGCCTGTCCGGCGCGTCCCGGAGCACGAGGTCCACCCGGTACCACGGAAGCATCGTTCGCTCGTCCGACGACGATGACTTCGGGTCCAGGAGCACCGGGCCGCCTGCGGCGTTCGTCAGCGAGGCCGGGGGCGGCATATGGGTGGCCGAGGGATGCAAGCGGTCCACCGTACCTATGAAGACCTCGCCGGAATCGCTGGCGAATTTGATGCGGACCTCCTTGTCCTGGGCCTTCCTAATCGCCGCCACGTCGGCATCGTCCACCACGACCTGCACGCGCAGCTTATCCAGCGAGGCGAGCGTGAAGAGCTTCTCCCCCAACTTCGCAAAGCGTCCTTTCGTCCGTTCCAGTTCGGGCGCGATGACCTGGCCGTCAAAGGGCGCAAGGATGGTCATGGAGGCCTTCCGCGCCAGCAGCGTGTCCAGATCCTTGCTCAGCATATCGAGTCGGAATGCCTCCGCTTGAGCCGCTGCCTGCTGCTTCGTTTCATACATCCTGTGCCGCGCCTTCGATGCCTCGATATCCTGCCGTAGACGCAGGATGCTGAAGTCCAGCTCCTCATTGGTGATCACGGCCATCAACTGGCCTTTCTGGACATGGTCGCCGTCTTTGACGTAGACCTCTGAGAAGAAGCCCGGCCACTCGGCCCGCATGACGCGCTGCTCGTACGGTTCCAAAGCGCACGGCGCGCGCACGCTCACAGGCGCCGGAACGATGCCGAGCAGCACCGCGCCCGCGCACGCGCCGAGCAGCCCGACGCCGACGGCGCGCGCTCGGACGAGACGCGTCGCCTTGTCGAAGAGCAGGTAATTCAGCAACTTGACCAGCGGCGTCGCCACCCAGAGCGCGCCCACCACAACCGCCATGGCCACGCCCACGGCGAACAGCTTGGACGCGATGAACAGGATGATGCCGACGACGACTATGCTGCGGTAGATCGCCGACAGGATTCCATAGGCGAGGAGCCATGCCTTCTCGTGTCGCGGGTTCGTCATGGGCGGGATGCGCTGTCCCACGACGTGCTTCTTGAGCAGATACATTATGTATTCCGTGGACCGCTGCCGCAGGTTGGGTATCTCGATCAGGTCGGCCAGGACGTAGTAGGCGTCATAGCGGAGCAGCGGGTTGCCGTTGAAGAGCACCGTGGAGACGCTGGCGATGAAGATCATGTTGTAGAGCACGGACCGGATGACGCTCGGCTCAAGGACCAGCCAGGCGAACAGCGCGAAGGAGGCAATGAAAAGCTCGGTCATCATGCCCGCCGCGCCGACGAGCATCTTGTGCCATTTCCTCGGGAAAGCCCACACGGCGGTCGTGTCCACGTACAGGCACGGCATGAAGATGAGGAACATGACGCCCATCCGGTGGACCTCCGCCCCGTAGTGCTTGGCCGAGTAAGCGTGGCCGAGTTCGTGGAAGGCCTTGATGAGCGCGAACGCCACCCACAAGTACATCAGGTTCCCGGGCGCCAGGATGCCGTTCGCAGAGCCCACCAAAGCCCCTGCGTTGTAGAAGAAGGCCACGAGCGCGGCCCCAATTGTGAGCAGCCAGAACACAAAGAAAGGCGACGTGAACACCCAGCGCACGTACGGCATGGTCGCGTTCAGGAAGCGCTCGGGGTCCACGACCGGTATGGTAAGGTACATGAAGGTGGCGAATTTTTGCTTCAGCTCATGCCTGCGTTTCTTGGTCGCGCGCTCGATCGTCCAGCGCGTCTCCTCGCCTCCCTGCGGCACGGTCAGATTCGCATGACGCAGCATGAGGACAAAATGCGCCAGCTCTCGGAAGGACGGCGCCCCCGTGCCGAGCTTCTGCTGCAAGCGCTCGTGGATCTCGCTGAGCGTCGTCTTTCCGTCCAACCGAGCGAGAATCTCGCGCTCGGTCTCGCCGACGCGATAGAACTGAAGAGTCGCCGGATCCTGAAGAACGAAGAACGTCTTGCCGCGGAAGGTCTGGGGGATGATGTCCGTGTCGGGGCGCAACTCGGGAGTCTGGACTCGAAGTTGCGGCGCGGACTCTTCGAATTCCAGCTCGCTCGACAGGTCGAAGTCAGGTCTCTTTGCCCGCATCTTGGCGCTCCGTTACCACCAGAGGTGCAGCCGGAGCCAGTTGACCAGCTTGCGCGTATAGACCCAGGTAATGTTGCGGCGCCCTACATGGATTTTCGCGGCGCCCTCCATGCCCGGCCGGAGCCAGCCCTCCGGGTTGGCAACGGTCGCCTCAGCGATGTACACGCTCGCGCCATTTCGCGTTTCGGGCGTCGGGCGGACCTTGTCCACCTCAAAGGGCATGGACAGGTTCGGCCGCGCCTTGGTGGTGAACACGCCCTTCTGCCCCTCCTCGACGTAGGCAATGTCCCCCTGTTCCACCTCCACGTCCAGCAGTAGCTTGTCCAGGGGGGCCACCTCCACCAATTGCTCGCCCATCCGCACAGGCCGGCCGATATCCTGCGTCAGATCGCCCGTGACCACAATGCCCTCGAAGTCGGCATGGACTTCCGCCCGCGCCACCTGGCGCTTCAGCAGGTCCGCCTGCGCCGCGAGCGAATCGCGCCGAGCCTGCGACTCAGCGTACTGCGACATCTTCTCCTCGGCCAGGTGAGTGGACATCTCCTTCTCAGCGCCCGTCATGTTGCTCTGCGTTTCGCGGAGCTTCAGAACAAGGTCGTCGCGGTCGAACTCGACGATCGTTTGCCCTTTCTCAACCGTATCTCCCGGGCGCACCGCAGCGGAGCGTATCGTCGTGTCAAAGGGCGCCGTGTATACCTGTCGGAATGAGCATTCCAGTGAGCAATTGCCCACGGCGTTGAAGTCGGTCCTGCCGAACACCGCAACGCCCAGAACCACTATGCCGCCCACCGCTGCCGCCTTGCGCCAGGGGTGCTCCTTGCCGAGGAGCCATTTCGCTGCGGCCACCGACCCGTCCCCCGCCCGCTTGAAAACGTTCCTTGCGTTCTGCCGGGCCAGGTGGAGCAGCGGCCCGATCTGGCCCGCTGTGACGTCTATCACCTGCCGGGTTTCGTCGGTGAGCGACGCGCCCTTGCCGAACTCCACCGTCCAGACGCCGACGACGTCCCCCTCCTTGCGCAGCGGCACGCTGTACACCGCCTCGGCGTCGCCCTCGCGGGCGAGGCGTTCGTGCTGCGGGTTGCGCGTCGTTTGCTCTGCGCGCTGATCCGGCTCGGCTGAGGCCGCGTAGAAGCCGGGCTCACCGGAGACCAGGACCTCGGTCTGCGCAGCCTGGATCAGGCGGACGAAATTGCTTCGCTTGTCCAGCATGTCCTCGCCGGAGATGGCGGTGACGGCTATCTTGTTGCCTTTTGCGAAGCCGACGGAGACCCGCTGAGCGCCGAAGGCGGCGCGAGAACGGTCTGACAGAACCTGCGCCATCTCGTGGGGGCCGGCAAATGCGAGGGCCTCCCCGACGACCTTCCAGGCGCCGGAGAGCGATTCATAGGATTTCTCGTAGCGGGCCGCCGCGCGCGTGGAGGAGTACAGGAGGCCGAAATCGCCCAGCAGCCGCAGCATCGCGAGGCCCGCGTCGGAAAGGATGGGGCTCTCCGCCCGCACGACGATTGTCACGCAGCCCGCCGCCGCGTCGTCTCCGCGGACGGGGAAGCCCAGTGCCATGTAGGCCTGGCCCGTCAGGAGTTCGCCCGGCGGCTCGCCCACCGGCTGAAAACGAATGATCGTCTGCTGGACGACTCCCAGGGCGAGTTCGCCGAGGGCCTGCCCCCAAGCGCGCGCGCCGGCTTCCGAGACGCGCGGCATCACCTCCGCGGCGATGCCGAGCTGCCGGCTCTGCCGGTCAACCCTCCAGTAGGCGCCGTAGACGGCGTCGGCGAGCGCCACGAACCCGCGAAGCACCTCGTTGACGAACTTCTCCGGAGGGGTGCCGGCCGCGCAGACCTGCTGGATGGAGTCTATCAGGCCGAGGATCGGCAGCCGGGTGCGCTCAGCGGTCTGCTGCTCCCGGCCCTCCGTGCGCTGCTCAAGATCCTCAGTGGTCATCTCCCGGCCATGTTCTCCATGTCAATGCGAGCGCTCGCCTGCGCCAGGCACGCTCTTGCAGGCGCGCCTGAAATCAGTTTGTCAACTCCGAAGAATAGAGCCCGACTTCCCAACTGTTAATTGCCGGGCTATTGCCGGCAGCCCGCCGTACGGCGGGCGAGATTCCTGCGCTGCCGAGGAAGCTCCCGGAGTTGACGAACCGGCGTCAAGCGTTCCTGCCCCTTCTCCGAGCTTCGGCATCCGGGCCGGAGCCTTCCGCGGAACCCATCGGGATCACGCCGTTCCGAGCCTCGTAGCGCTGGATGATGTTGCCCAGAGTGAGGGCAAGGCGCTTCGCGGACGGATAGCTCATTATGATCCGGTTTGTGACCTCCACGTTGACTTCGTTCTTGGCGGTTGGAGGGTTCACGTTGATGCCGAAGTTCATGACAACCTCCTCCATGGTGCTCGTGAGCACAGCGAGGTTGGCATAGCTCGTCGTTGCCCTGTCATACCGCAGGTTCAAGACGCCCCGCCGCTCTTCCGGCGCGGGCTGAGGCTGGGCGGCCATTTCGTCCGACATATTGCCATCCTTTCTATGGTGTGCGGCCATTCAAGCCCAAGGAAAAGCCCTGCTGATGTGCGACTGCAACGTCTCAGGGGAAACACGCCTCCGCACTGCGACCCGGCTGCTTCAGCCGGACAAGTTGAATGTAAGCGTCCCCTTGGCCCCGGCCGTGATCGCGCGGTCGGGGTTTGGGAGCCTGAGTTTGACCCGGTAGGTGCCGCTGGCGACCTCGGCCACCTTGTCAACGACCTCGACCGTGCTCTCGAACTGTCTGCCGGCCGTATTCTCCAGCGTCAGGGCAGCCTTCGTCCCTACCCGGATGCGGCCCCATGTAGCGATCGGAGCGTACCCGATCACATACAGCGGGTCCACGCTCACCAGTTTGACGACCGGGTTTTGCGGTTCGACGGCCTCGCCGGCGCGCTTCAGAACCCTGAAGACCTGTCCCTGGATAGGCGCCCGGACGATGGTCTGGTTGAGCGCAGCCTGGTCGAAGGCGGTGGTCAGTTCGTTGACCCGCAGGTCCGCGTTGGCGCTCTCCAACCTGTGCTGCGCCACCTCCATGTCCAGCATTGCCTTGTTGTAATCCTTATCGGTCATGACCCCCTTTTCTTTCAGGCTCTTGGCTCGCTCGTACTCGGTGTTCAGGATATCAAAGCTGGCCTGCTGGCCGGCAATATCAGCTTTGGCTGCCTCAACCCTCGCCTTGCTCACGGCAAGCTTCGCCTGCAAGACCTCGTCCTTAAGCTGGACGAGCACCTGACCCTCGCGGACGTCCTCGCCCTCTTCCGCGCAGACGGCAGCCAGAACGCCGCCAATCTCGCTGGCGACCTCCAACTCGCGGTAAGGCATGGTGAAGGCTGTGACCTGCGCCGTGTCTGACGTCTGGGAGGCAGGCTGAGAGGTCGTGGGCTCGGCGCCCCCCCCGGCCACGGCCGGGAAGGTCAAGAGGAGACAAGCTATGGCGAAGATCCGAGTGACGACGCCACACTGTCGCATGGCCGAGAACGACCTTTGGGAAACGGAGGGGACCCGATACTGCCGACGCTCAGCCATTGTAACCGAAGCGACGAACCCAAGATAGCGTTTTCGGAGGAATGTGCGACGCGCCTGCCGGTGGTGTGGGCAGGCCTGACGGATGATCCATAGAGGACATGCGGACAACCCGACTGACTCATCGGCTGCCCGCCCGGCTCAGCCTGCCGACGTACTTTGACAGTCGTCCGCCTGACCACCCGCTATATGATGAAGAAGCACAACGGATCGTTCTTGCCGGAGGCCCACAGGAAGCCAAACTGGTTGTTTGGGTCGGGGGACCGGCCGATCCTGACGGTGTCCAGTTCGTACGACCCGACGCCAAAGGGTCCCGGTGCGCCCGTGAACGTCCCCACGATCTGCAGCTTCCTGATAGCTGACCCGTAGAGGAACGAAGGGGCCGCCTTGATGGCGGCCAGGTCGAGCGAGCCCATGGCCGGGGAGAGCCCGGCGCCGATGACGCTGTCCGCTACCGAGCCCTTGACGGTCACACTGTTGAGGGTCGCCGGAAGGAAGGTGTCCGCATCGGCGCCCGTCCCGCCGAAGCTCCAATCGGCGCCAAAGTTGGTACCTGCCAGAATAAAAGAGCTGAAGTTAACGGGATTCATGTTGCCGCCGATCGTAACACTGCCGATTGAGCCGCCGAGGACCCACGGATCGATGGCGGGGCCCTTAACGCTGAGGCTGCCGAGCGTGCCGAGCACCCGGACAATGCCGCCGAACAGGAACTCACCGCCTCCAAGGGACAGCGGATTCGGACCTGGAACGATCTCGCGGCCCACTGAAGCGCTGCCAAGCGACCCTGAAACGTCCACAAGGCCCTCCAGGTCAGTCCCTACCTTAAGCTTCGATAGCGAACCATCGCTCACTACGAGCTGTCCTGCAAGGGCCCCACTCAACGAGACGCTGCCGGAGTTGCCGCCGAGCACAACGCTGGCCATGTCCTCAAGGCTGCCACCTATACCGATGGCGAGAGCGCCGCCGCCCAGCCGGAGGTCGCCGTAGAGGTCACCGCCCGTGGTCGTGAATGACTTGGTTGACAGGCCCTTGGCGTCTTTGCCGGATATCCACACGTCTCCCGCGACGGGGCCCTGCACCTTTACGGTCTGCACAGGAGCCACGTCATAGAGCGCCGTGTAGTCGTTAGTAAGGCCGTCGCCGTCAATGTCAGCCGGGAGTACCATGCCGCCGAGGCTCAGGCCGTTCAACTGGGCCCCGCTCAGGCCGTTCCTGACACTGATGGACTTGATCGGGGCATCGGCGGCAATCACAGACAGAGGTTCCGTGCTGACCCGCGAGTCCTTGATGCTGCCTATGGACAAGACGCTGGATATGAGGATGCCCATCCCGCCGCCCGAGCCGCCGATCGTAAGGGATTTGACGACGCCGCCCTCTCCGAAGGCCATCTGAACGTCCTGAGGGCCGACATCAACGCGACCGCGCAAGTCATAGACGGTGACGGTCGAGCTGGCATTCGTAGCAGACTGCGTCTGGATGTGCAGCGGGTCCGGATACATGACCCGTTCGAGAGTGGCTCGCGCGTTAAGCCGCCCGCCGGTCACCGTCTTGCCGGCAAGACTTGTCACGGGGTCCGTCCCCGACAGGATGGCATCGCGCACCTGCTCCATCGTAGCGTCCGGATTGTAGGCCCAGGCCAGGGCTGCGACGCCGGTCACTTGCGGCGCGGCCATGCTGGTGCCGTCCAGGAAACCGTAGTTCTGGCCGAGGAAGGAGCCGCCGCTCGGTAATGTGCTCAGTATCGAGACGCCCGGCGCGCCGAGGTCCACGGTGCTGTGGCCGTAGTTGCTGAAGGATGCCAGCCTATCCGACGAATCCGTGGCAGCAACGGCAATGATGTTCGGCAAGTCGTAGCTTGACGGATAGTGGGGAAGCAGGCCGTCGTTATTGTTTGAGTCGTTCCCGGCCGCCGCCACAAATAACCCGCCAGCGGCGCCGTAAGCTGCGATGGAGTCACGTTCCGCCGCATCAAAGAAGTACCCGCCATAGCTGGCGTTGGCAACGCGTACGTTGGCGCCGGTGGCGTTATCGGCGTTGTACCGATTCAGCATCATCGTCGCATAGTTCACTGCGGCAATCGGCGAGGCCGCATCGGTCACGCCATTGGCGTCGAATATCTGCAAGGCCATTATGGAAACGTTCCAGTTAACGCCCGCCACGCCGATGCCGTTGTTCCCCACCCCGCCTATGGTGCCGGCCACGTGCGTCCCGTGACCGAACAGATCCATCGGATCGTTGTCGCCGTCAATGAAGTCCCAGCCGTAGACGTCGTCAACGAAGCCGTTGCCATCATCATCAATGCCGTTCCCCGGAATCTCGCCCGGATTGTGCCACATGTTGGCTGCAAGGTCGGGGTGGTTATAGTCCACGCCGGTATCTATGACGGCTGCCACGACGCTGTGGCTACCGGTGGAAAGGTCCCAGGCGCTCTGTGCATCAATATCCGCCCCGGGCTTCCCGAGGAACTGCCCGGTGTTGTTCATGCCCCACAACTGAGTGTAGAGGGGATCGTTAGGGACGGAGTTAAGGGACATCACTGCGTCGGGCGCGAAGCTCGCCACGTTGGCGTCTCCGCTGAGCCACTGCGCCACGGCCTCCGGGCCGGACCCGGAGACATGAATAAGCACCTGGCCGGCCAGGCCAAGCCCCTTCAGAACCTGGAAAGACATACGATCAGGAAGGAGGCTGGCGGTGTCGGCTACCGAGCTGATGCCCGCCATGGCCGCGTCGGTGAACTGCACGATCCAACCGCCGTTGACTGCCTCCATCGTCTGGCCCAGCCAACTGATCTGCGAGGTGCCGTACTGCTCAAGGTTTGACCCAGACGTACACACGTCCGGCGCCGTCTGAAACCATTCCGGCGAGACTGTCAGGGATGTTTCGGTACCTGGCAAGCCTTGGACAGCGACGACCGACTTTGACAGGGGGTCGCTTGACAGGAGGAGGCGCTGCTCCAGCGGCTCCAGCGACAGGGCGGTTCTCTGACCAACAATACCCGGGGATGTCCTGCGGGAAAGCGTCATATCTGCAACCTCCTAATGCCTATGCGACAAGACGACCCCTCTCGCCCTGATCGAGATGACCAAGACTACCTGGAGCCGCTAAAGGCTGACGGTACTTCCCGAAAACTGCCGTGACATTCTTCCCCAAAAAAAGCGCCGATAGTATAACTCTCTGAACATAAGAGGTCAAGGGGTAGATCGTGCTTCCGAAATCCTGCCCGGGAGGCGTATCATCTGGCCAACTACGATCTTACCGGCGAGGCTGCACAGACAGGCAAGAGACCGTCTCGGCGATGCGACGGCGGCGAGCCCGAAGCTCGGCCGCGCAGGCAGTTCTCAGACACCTGTCCGTCTACAGGGATCAAGCGGACCCTTCACTCCCCCGCAGGCCCGGCGGCATGCTCCGTGGCCTCGTTACTGGTCGGCGCAGACGCAGCCTCTGCCTTGCCGTCTGCGGCAGGGCTCCGCCAGTGCGTGAGCACTTCGCGCATCTCCGAGTTCTTGTCGCGGATGGGATAGCCCGACGCGGTCATCTCCTCGACCGCCTTCGCCGGGTCCCAGCCCTGGCGCTCGATGCGCCACAGGGCTACCGCCACTCCCGTGCGCGCGTGCCCCGCCTCACAGTGCACCAGGATCGGATAATTGCGTGGGTCCTCGTACGTCCGCCGCAGGGTCGCCAACTGCTCATCAGTCAACAGCTTTACGCTGCTGATGGGAAGTGAGACGACGCGCACGCCGTACGCCCGCGCGGTCGGAACATCGTCCACATAGTCGGCAGCCCGCGGGGCACACAGATTAATAACGGTATGGATTCCGTACTCCTTGATGACGTTTGTCAGTTGCTCGGGCGTCGGCTGGCCGCTGCGGTAGAGGCGCGCCGGCTCAACTACGTGAAACGCGCGCGGCATCTGCCTCGCCTTCAGCAGGTGGGTGCTTGCCGACAATCCCAGAATCGCCAGCAGGGCGACGTTGGCTGCCACCAACGGCCATTTCAGCGTCCCGCCCCTCGCAGGGCGGACGGGTTTGCTCTCTGGAGGTGGTTCCATGTCCGTCCTTTCCGGTGAAGACATCGGCCGCGGCAAACTGCGGATGGGCCGCCGCATGTATGGACTTCGGTGCGACGTCCGGTTCGGCTATTCACAGTGTAGGTGTCTGCTCGAGGGCCGTCAATCGCCTGGAATGTGTGCCCCGCAGTTCCGGACTTGCGGCTCCTCGAGCCATAGGAGATCGAACGCGGAGCGGCAGGTCACTCCCACTACTCTATCACTCCCTCACCGGCACCAACAACACGGGGCGCATGGCGTAGCTCGCCACGCGGCGGCCGACACTTCCCGCCCAGAAGGCCTGCATGCCTGTGCGTCGGTGCACCGCCAGGACGATGATGTCCACCCCGCCGGAACGTGCCGACGCAAGGATCGTTCTGGCGGGGTCGCCTCGGCGCACGGCCATGGTCACCTCCAGGCCGTCCGACCGCAGATTGGCCGCGTGCCGGTCGAGATATGCAGAGGCATCCTCTCGCGCCATTTCAAGCATCGCAGCCGCAGTGCCGGGCAAGAGCCGGCCGGCCGCTCCCACGCCGTCCGCGAGAGTCTGCCGCGTCGGCACCACCAACAAGAGGTGGAGCGCGCCCCTGCATGCGCGCCCTAACTCTCGCGCCGCCTCTATGCCGCCCTCGTGCTCCTCTGTGCCGTCGAGCGGCACCAACAGCCGAGCGCACCGAAATGGCCGGGAGCGTGCACGCTTGTGCGGCGGCACCAACAGGACAGGGGCTGTGCCGAACTCGACCACGCGCTGCGCAATGTTGCCAAGGAGCAGGTTGGCGAGCCCACCCCGGCCGTGCGTGCACATGACGATTAGCGGCTCCATGAGGCCGCCGGCGTGTTCGGCGATGCTGCGCGCCACATCCTCTACCTCATTGCGGTGCACGTGGCAAGCGACCCGCGCACCCGCGGGGAAGGCCCGCCTGACAGCGTCTTCCAGGTAGCCTTCGGCCTCCTCGGTGGAACCCAGGTGCGGCTCCCCGTGCACTGTCTCCGGCGCGTTCCGCTCGATGGCGTGGAGGAGCGTCACCTCTGCGCCCAGCAGCTCCGCCAGACGCGCCGCCGCAGGGAGCGCCGCCTCCGCCATAGCCGAGCCGTCGAGCGGCACAAGGACATGTTTGAACATACTTCACGCCCCCCTGAATATCCGGTAGAGCAAATAGATATTGAGCCCCACCACCAGCGCAGAGGCAAGGGCCGCTGCAATCGTAGTGATGCGCCGATTGACCAGCACCCCCATCACGTCGCGCCGGGCGGTGAAAACCACCAGCGGGATGATGGCAAAAGGCAGGCCAAAGCTCAGCACTACCTGGCTGATCACGAGCGTGCGCGTCGGCTCGAGCCCGATGGAGATGACCACCAATGACGGCACCATGGTCACCAGCCGCCGCACCCATACCGGAATGCGGCGGCGCAGGAAGCCCTGCATGATGACCTGTCCGGCCATGGTGCCCACCGAGGCGGACGACACTCCGGACGCCAGCAAGGAAACGGCGAAGGCCCAGCCCGCAGCCGACCCGAGAAGCGGCTGCAGGGTGCGATGGGCTTCCTGGATCGTGCCGACCTGGCTCAGGCCGTGCCTGTGGAACGTGGCCGCCGCCATGATGAGCATCGCTGCGTTGACCAGACCGGCGATGCCCATGGCGATTACGACGTCCCACAATTCGAAGCCAAACAGAGCGCGCAGTCGCCGCGGATCGCGCACGACGATGCGGCCCTGTGTCAACGCCGAGTGAAGGAAGATGACGTGCGGCATCACCGTTGCGCCCAGGATGCCCGTTGCCAGGAGCACGCTCTCCGCTCCCTTGAAGCGTGGCGCCACCGCTCCCAGAGCCACCTGGCCCCAGTCCGGCCAGTCGAGCACCGTCTCCACGAGGTAGCACGCCGCAATCACGCCCACGAGGGCCGTGATGACGGCTTCAAGAGGGCGGAAACCGTAGCGCTCCAGGCTGAGTATGAGGAGCGTGAGGATGCCGGTCGCCATGCCTGCTGCCCAAAGCGGCATGCCGAAGAGGAGGTTGAAGCCCAGCGCCGCGCCGACAAATTCGGCGAGGTCCGTTGCCATGGCCACGATTTCCATGACGCCCCACATGGCCCAGACGGCCTTCGCCGGCATGTGAGCGCGGCAGTGCTCGGCGAGGTTCATGCCTGTGGCGATGCCGAGCTTGGCCGAGAGGCTCTGGAAAAGCATGGCAAGGAGGTTGCTCGCCACCACCACCCACAGCAGCATGTACCCGTACTGCGCGCCGGCCTGGATGTTGGTGGCGTAGTTGCCCGGATCCACGTACGCGACGCTGGCAATGAAGGCTGGACCGAGGAACGGCAGCAGCCGGAGGAGCCGCGCCCTGGCGCTGCGCGGGCCTGCACCGTTCAGCGCGTCCGCAGCAGAGGCGCGGGTCCACGTGTCGGCGTCGCGTGGGGGCTCGCTCGGTGCGGTCACGTTCATCCTCGCTGGTCTTCCCGGCGTTCGGAGCGGCATGCCCGGTCGGCGGGCAGCATTGGCCATTCTACCGCTGTGCCAAAACAGGGCAAACGGGCGCCGGCTTGGAGAGTCACCTCAGTATTCTGCTCTTTGTGACGACGGCCTTCTACCGCGCTTCCTGCGAGGGCTCGGCGCGTGTCCTTCCGCCGGAGCCGCCTCCACCCAATTGCATGAACAAAATGGTGCCGCCTGCGACGCCCAACGGCAGAAACAGCGCCCCCACAAATGGCACCATCAAGGCCGTCAGCAACGGGAGGCCGAGACCGAGCAGTTCCCATAAATGCCTTCGCCCGTAACTCAGCCTCTCCACAAGCGGCATCCGCCGCCGGGACATCGGATAGTCCAGACAGCCCAAAGCGAGAATGTGCGCGGACGCCACAAAGGCGAGGACCGTCGTAACCGGCGGCAGCAGCAGGCCAAGGACGAAGATACAGACTGCAAAGGCCAGCATGAGCAGCGCATAAACGACGGAGCGCCCCGTGTCCGCAAGGTAGACCACGACGCCGCGCGGCTCTTGGGGAACGCCTCCCCCGACCATCCGCTCCACCGCGACCGACAGCGGGTCGTAGAGCGGCGCGGCGAGTGCAAAGCTGGCGATGGTATAGGTGAAGGCCAGGACCACGAGCAGAGCCAGCGGCAGCCCGATCGTCAGCGCCGTCCGGATGAGGGTCCGCCACCAGGCGCCGGGACCGACCATGGCGTCCACCAGGTGGCGTTCAAGGAACAGAGCGGAGATAAACAGGACGGCGTACAGGGCCAGGCACAGCAAGAAAGGCGCCAGCGACATGAGCACCAGCTTCCGGCTGCGCACGATCATCCCACCGGCCCCGGACAGGCACCACGCGCCGCGCAGGAACCTGTCCATGACGTGCCGAGGCGTGTCCTCGTGGCTCATGCTCGCTCCTTGCCGCATCCTGGGCCGGGAAGGCCGGACAGCCCGCCGCGCGCTGCGGCGACCCGATATGATCATGGTATTCCGGCGGCGCGCACGAGGCGAACGCACGGCCCAATCCCGCCGCTTCGCAGCCGAGGCGTACTGCAGTTCGCGCCGACCTGACACGTTATACTGTTGCGAGGCCGCCGGGGCGAGTTGACTTCCAGCGCGAAGATTGGAGCATGACGAGGGAACGGATGGGCAGCACAACGGGGGAGACGCAATTGCTCGCCGCTCTGGCGATTGCGCTGCTGGCAATCGCGAACGTGAGCGCCGCGTGCGCAGAGGAAAAGCAAAGCGCACCCGCTCTGCCGATGCCGGCGAAGAGCGCGCCTTACCGCATAGGTTACCGGCTGTTGACGATCCCCCAGGAAGGCCAGGAGCCGCTCGTCGTGGCGCTCTGGTATCCGACGGATGCCGGGCCGGGCAAGATGACGTACCAGGTGATCGGCTCAAGGATGCTGAGCGACGCCACCCAGGATGCAGCGCCCGCCAGGGGGCCGTTCCCCCTGGTGATCTACTCGCACGGCGGCGGGGGGTGCGCCACAATGGGCGCGGCGCACGCAGAAGCCCTTGCCGAGGACGGGCTTGTGGTTGCAGGGCCCGACCACCACGACGAGTTCAGAGTGGCCCGGTCCGACCAGCCTTCCGCCCCAGACCCGAAGCGCGCGCTCGAGTGGCTGCAGTGGGCCCGGGGCGTGAGCGCCGGAGCGCCCACGAAGGTCGCTCACCGGCCGGCGGAGGTGCGCGCAACGATTGACTATCTGCTCGCCCGGAATGCCGATCCGGGCTCGGACCTCAAGGGCCTCTTCGACCCGGAGAAGATCGGCGTCATGGGCGTCTCGTTCGGCGCGTGGACGACGCAGGCCGTGGCGGGCTTCATCCCCTCCTTCCGCGACGACCGCATCAAAGCTGCCGTCCCCATCGCCGGCAGGCCGGGGCGCATGGCCGGCGGCTTCGAAAACGTGAAGATTCCGCTGATGATGATCTTCGGCGAGCAGGAGACCATTGTGCTCCTTGACGCGGCGAGCGGCTCGAAGACCGAGGGCATGGTGCGCGACTACGAGCGCGCGCACGCGCCGAAATATCTGGTAGGCATAAAGGGCGCGCGCCACCTGGACTTCGGCGGGGCGGGCGTCTCGCAACGCGAGCACCCGGGCGGCGAGTTCTCAACAGCGCAGATCCGCGCGGCGGATCCTGTCATTGGGACGGTGAACCGCTACTGCCTGGCCTTCTTCCGCCGCTATCTGCTGGGTGACCGCTCGGTTGAAGCCGCCCTCAGTGCCGCCGAGCCGAACGTATTCCTGCTGAAGGCGGACCCAGGCGCAAAGCAGGCAGGCGAAGCGCGGAAGGGCCCGCCTGCGGCCAGAACATCATCGGCGAATGGGGGCGCGGATGCCGCGTAAGTGGATTGGCGGACGAAGCCTGATGCTCGCCCGCTTGAGCCTCTGCGTATGGCTGGCGCTGATCGTCGTCGGCAGCCTGATTCCTGGCCGCCTGATAGCGGCGGCACCTGGCGCGGTCAGGGCCCTCCTGTTCCACGGTGTTGACAAGGTCGGGCACGGGGTCGCCTATGCGGTGCTCTGTCCTCTTCTTATCTGGGCGAGCGCTCCTTTGCGCTGGCGGACCAGGCTCATAGGGTCTGCGGTCGGCGCTGTTTTGTTCGGAGCACTCATCGAAGTCCTTCAGCCTCTTACCGGGCGTTCCTGTGACCTGGCCGACGTGGGCTTCAACGCGCTGGGGGTGCTGGCCGCGCTTCTGGGGATTGCGCTAACCGGGTGGCTCAGGGGCAGGCGCAGGTAGCGGTGGTTACGGAGAAATTGCGTCAGGGGATTGACAAGCCACTATAAGACTGATATAATCCCATTTAAGAAGATTAGAAAGGTATCATACAGGCTATGGCGATCATCAAACGCGAAACGGATTACGCTTTCAGGGCACTGGCACGGATCGCCCAGGCGGAGGATTTCCTGCCCGTGAGCGTCCTTGCCGAGGGGGAGGACGTGCCGGAGTTGTTCCTGAGGAAGATAATGCAGCGCCTCCATGCGGCGGGCATCGTGGAGAGCCGCCAGGGCCCGTTTGGAGGCTACAAGCTGGCGCTGCCCGCTGACCGGATCACGTTCCTCGACGTGGTTGAGAGCGTGCAGGGGCCATTGGTGATGAACGAGTGCTTCGAGGGGCCGGACATCTGCCACCGGCAGGGCGTGTGCCCGGTCAGAGCGCACCTGTCGGCGCTGCAGATTGAACTCAACGCGGGACTGGCTGAGGTTACGATTGCAGACGTCCTGGAGGGCCTCCCCTCCGAAGAAAGGGCCGCGAGATGATCTCCGTGCGATGTCCCGGACAGGACCCGATGTTCCTGAAAGCGCAGGACATTGTGGAGGCGTCCTGCCCTCAGTGTGGGCAGCCGGTGGAGTTCTGGCCGGACGAGCTGGTACGTAAGTGCCGGGCCTGCGGGCACCGCCTGGTCAATCCGGGGAACTCAATGAAATGCCTGGAGTGGTGCCGTTACGCGGCGCAGTGCCTGGCAGCGGTGCAGGGCGGGGACGAATCGTGGATAGGGCCGCTCCGCGCGGAACTGATCGAGCGCATGAAGCGAACGTTCGGGACCGATCAACGAAGGATCGCGCACGCGCTCGCCGTGCTGGAGCGGGCGGAGGAGATCGGGCGCGAGGCGGGCGCGGGGGCGCTGGTCGTGGTGCCGGCCGCGATTCTGCACGATATCGGGTACTCCGCCCCTGCGGTCTCAGGGAACCGCGCCGCGCACGGGGCGGAGGGCCGCCGGATCGCGGCCGAGCTTCTGTCTGACCTCCGCATGCCGCACGCAATCGAGGAGGAGATTCTGGACCTTATCGAGCACCACCACGACCGGGCGTGGATGGAAAGACTCCAAGGAGCGACGCCCGCCGCAGGGCGGGCCACGAACGGCGCGGTGCTCTTTGATGCCGACCTCATCGTGAACCTGTCGGAGCGCCCGGTCGCCGAGCGCGAGCCGGCCCTGGATCGGGAGGCGCTCACTGAGGCGGGCAGACGGATCGGCAAGGCGCACCTGACTTGAGACCTTAAGCGGGCTTGCCCGGCACGAGGCTATGATGGCCGTAAGAAAGATAGTCTGCATTGACGAAGAGAAGTGCACCGGGTGCGGGAAGTGCATCCCGAACTGTCGCGAGGGCGCCCTTCAGATCGTTGACGGCAAGGCCCGGATCGTCAATGATCAGTATTGTGACGGGCTGGGGGCGTGCTTAGGGGTCTGCCCGGAAGGGGCGATTACGATCGTCAAGCGCGAAGCCGATGAGTTCAGCGAGTCCGCCGTGGCGGCAAGGGAGGCGACGAAAGCGGACGTTCGGGCTCGACAAAGGCACGCGGGCGCGGCAGGAGGAGGCGCGTGTCCCGGCGCTGCGCTCTTAAGCATTCCCGAGGGCGATGAGGCGGGGATGGACGGCGAACGCGCGGCGCGGCCGTCTGCCTTGAGCCAGTGGCCCGTGCAGCTTCGTCTGGTGCCGGTGAATGCGCCTTTCTTCGACGGCGCGGACCTGCTGTTAGCGGCCGACTGCGTCCCGTTCGCTTTCGCAGATTTCCACGGGCGGCTGTTGCGGGGCAGGAAACTCCTCATCGGTTGCCCGAAGTTGGACGACGTGACGCTCTACGTGCAGAAGCTGACGGCCATTCTGAAGCAGAACGACGTTCGCTCGCTGACGGTCGTGCATATGGAGGTGCCGTGCTGCTACGGGCTGGTGGCTCTGGCGCAACGGGCCGTGGCGGCTTCCGGCAAAGCGCTGGTCGTGGATGATGTCGTGGTAGGGGTGCAAGGCAACGTCGAGGAACCCGTGGGGGACGCGAAGACGCGGCGCGGATGAGGGGACTTCTGAAGCGGAGCGCAGCAAGTCGCCCCGCGGGGGCTCGGCTTAAGCTGGGGAGGTACGAGGATGCCGCTCAAGACGAGATCAATCTATGAGAAGGCGGAGGAAGACGAAGGGTATCGCGTGCTGGTAATGCGATACTGGCCGCGCGGGGTGCGCAGAAACGCGGTGGACGTCTGGGAGAAGAACCTGGGCACAGAACCGGACCTGATAGAGGCATGGAAGGAAGGCGAGGTGACCTGGCAGGAGTTCGTGAAGCGCTATCGCGCCTCCGTGGCCCCGCAGGGGGCGAAGATCGCGGAACTTGCACAGAGGAGCAAGAAGGAAACGGTGACCCTTCTATGCAGTTGCCGCGAAGAAAACCGCTGCCACCGGAGCGTGTTGAAGGAACTGATCGGCGGGGCAGTCAGGCAGGGCAGGACATGACGGGCGTTGCCTGCGCGCGCGCCGAGTCAACTTTGGCGCACAAAGTCGAACGTGTTGCACACACGGCGTGAATAGGGAGACCCGCGATGCCCCTGGTAGACCTGTCCGAACTCATCGAGATGGCGGTGAAGGACGAGGAGACGGGCATCGTGTTCTACAAGGCCCTCGCCGAAGTAGCGCGGAATCCCGCGGTCAAGGACGGAATGCTTGCGATAGCAGCCCAGGAGCAGGGCCAGCTTGCATGGTTTCAAAAGATGCTCGACGACATTGGGCAGTACCAGCCCGTCGAAGAGGACCCAGGCGAATATGAGGAGTATTTGTGGGCTCTGCTGAAGAGCCGGGCCTTCCCCAAACCGGAGGATGCTGCGGCAAAAGCGCACAGCGCAGAGACCGACGCCGCAGGGATCGAGATGGCCATCAAACTCGAGCACGACACGCTCGAATTTCTGGAAGACATGAGGCGCTTTGTAGGCCCGGAGCGCAGCACTTACGTGGACGTGATCATCGAGGAAGAACGCGAGCACCTGGTGGCCCTGACAAGGCTGAAGGAAACGGTGACCTGAAATGCCCCGACGATTGCGGGAGGCCCTCGGCAGCTCAGGCGGACAGGGCGGCATGGTGCCCGCCGGCGCGCAAGGCATGACGCCGGGCGGGAACCCAATGAACCTGGCGGCGCCCTCGGACCGGGACTGGACGACGGCGCCGCTGACTGAGTTCCTGGACTACATCGTGAGCCGCCATCATTCCTACACAAGGCAGGCATTGTCCCGCCTGGCCGTCCTGATGCAGCAGACGCCCAAGAACGGACTGGGCGGCGATGTTGAGACGGCGCGGCGGGCAGAAGCGCTCTTCGGAACGCTGAGGACGAGGCTCGACCACCATCTCCTGGCAGAGGAGTCGAACGCTTTCCCGATGATACGCCGCATGGCTGCCGCAGGCCAGGCCGTCAGCGAAGCAATGCAGGGCCGTTCAGCGAGCTACCTGCTTGAGCACCTGAGCGGCGAGCACGGCATCATGCACAAGCTCGTCTCCGAGACGCAACAACTCCTGTCGAGTTACACAGCGTCCCAACAGACGAGCCCGACGTTCAATGAGTTCCGGATTCTGCTTGGGGCGCTGGGCGGCGACCTCATCCAGCACAGCCATTTGGAGGACGAGGTACTGTTCCCGCGCGTTCGCGCGCTGGAGAGCGGAATCGCCGGGGAGGCGCATTAGCGGATGGACATCTCCGGTCAACTGTTGACCGGTTCACAAGCTGTTCTTATGTGCCGTGGGCTTGAACGGCACACGTTTTCGAGGAGTGGTCGCGATGAACATGTTCTGCTACCAGTGTGAACAGACGGCAAAAGGCACGGGCTGCACCGCCAGCGGCGTGTGCGGAAAGGACCCCGAGACGGCAGCGTTGCAGGACGCCCTGGTCCACGTTGTGAAAGGCCTCTCGATGTACGCCCACAGGGCGCGAGGGCTTGGCGTCAGCAACCGCGAAATCAACGTCTTCACTGTGGAGGCGCTCTTCGCCACGCTGACCAACGTCAACTTCGACCCCGAGCGCCTGCGGCAGATGATACTGCGCGCCGCGGGTCTTCGCGGCCAGGCGCAGCGCCTGTATGAAGAGGCGTGCCGCAAAGCGGACCGGAAGCCGGAGAAGCTGGCCGGGCCCGCCGCCTGGACCCCGCCGCGCGACATGGATGCCCTGGTCCGCCAGAGCGAGGACCTCTGCATTCAGAAGCGCATAGACAACGCCGGCGAGGACGTGACGGGCCTCCAGGAACTCGTGCTTTACGGAGTTAAGGGCGCGGCCGCCTATGCCGACCATGCCCAGATACTCGGCAGGGAAGACGAGGCGGTGTACGGCAAGTTCCATGAGCTGCTCGACTACCTCGCGACATATCCGACGCGCGGCGACGAACTGCTCGCGCGAGCGTTGCAGGCGGGAGAGCTGAACCTGAAGGCCATGGCGCTGCTCGACGCGGCCCACACGAGCACTTTCGGAAACCCGGAGCCGACGGCTGTGCGCATCACGCCCCGCAAGGGCAAGGCTATCGCCGTCTCCGGCCACGACCTGAAGGACATCGAGGAACTGCTCAAGCAGACCGCCGGCAAAGGCATCAACGTCTACACCCACGGCGAGGCGCTGCCCGCCCACGCCTACCCAGGCTTGAAGAAGTACAAGCACCTGGTGGGTAACTATGGCGGTGCGTGGCAGGACCAGCGGCAGGAGTTCGACCAGTTCCCCGGCGCGATCTTGATGACCACAAACTGCCTGCAGAAGCCGAAGGATAGCTACAAGGGGCGGACCTTCACCAGCGGCGTCGTCGGCTGGCCGGGCGTGCTGCACATCAGCGACCGCAACTTCGCGCCTGTCATCCAGGCAGCGCTCGCGGCCGAGGGCTTCAAGGAAGAAGGGCCGGACAAGACGATCCTGGTCGGCTTTGCGCACGAGGCGGTCCTGGGCGTGGCCGGCAAGGTCGTCGAGGCCGTCAAGAGCGGCGCCCTGCGCCACTTCTTCCTCATCGGCGGCTGCGACGGGGCGAAGCCGGGAAGGAACTACTACACCGAACTGGCGCAGGCGGTGCCGAAGGACTGCGTCATTCTGACCCTTGCGTGCGGCAAGTACCGGTTCAACAAGCTGGAGTTCGGCGACATCGGCGGCATCCCGCGGCTGCTGGACGTGGGCCAGTGCAATGACGCGTACTCGGCGGTCCAGATAGCGCTGGCGCTGGCGAAGGCTTTCAACACGGACGTGAACAGCCTGCCGCTCTCCCTCATCGTGTCCTGGTACGAGCAGAAGGCGGTGGCAATCCTGCTGACGCTGCTGCACCTGGGCATCAGGAACATCCGCCTGGGACCGAGCCTGCCGGCGTTCGTGACGCCGCCCGTCCTGCAAATCCTGGTGGATAAATTCAACGTTATGCCCATCACGACCCCGCAGCAGGACCTCAAGGCAATCCTGGGGAAATGAGGTAAAGCCAGGCGGACGAGCATGAGTAAGTGCATGAGCAAGAGAAAAGGAAGGAGAGTCGCTTGACAGGAAACCGGGACGACGGTTAAAAGGCTGCCTGCCATGACCAAGTACCTCTGCACAGTCTGCGACTACGTCTACGATCCTGCGGAGGGCGACCCGGAGGCCGATATTCCCCCCGAGACGCCGTTCGAAGAGCTTCCCGATGACTGGCTCTGTCCGGTCTGTGGGGTCGGGAAGGAACTCTTCGAGCCGATTGAGGAAGAAGAGGAATAGGGGGACGACGGTCTGAAAGAGGGCCGCTTCATGGGCGCCCCGGCGGGCCGCTCGTGATGGCATCTCGGCCCGGGATGCGCAGGATGCAGGGCATTTCTGCCCAAGGGGGGAGGGCAATGTCATGATGCCGATAGCTCCGCTGATGATCGAGCACCGGCTCATCGAGCGAATGATCGCGCTGCTGAAAGCCGAGCACCAGAGGATCTCCGAGGGCGCCGAACCGGACTCCGCTTTCATAGCGACGGCAGTGGATTTCCTGCGGACGTACGCGGACCGCTGCCACCACGGCAAGGAAGAGGACGTCCTTTTCAGGGACCTGGGGAAGAAGGCCCTCGCGGACGACCTCAAGCAGATCATGGACGGCCTCATAAGCGACCACGTGTCTGCGCGGCAGACCGTGGCAAAGCTCGTGGCTGCCGAGGAGAGGCGCCATGCCGGCGACCACGGCGCGAGGCAAGGCATCGCGGAGTGCCTGGACAGCCTGGTCAAGCTCTATCCGGCGCACATCGAGAAGGAGGACAAGCGCTTCTTTGTGCCTGCCATGAAGTACTTCAGCGCAGAGGAGCAGGACGCCATGTTGCAGGCCTTCTGGGAGCTGGACCGGAAGATTGTCCACGAGAAGTACCAGGGCATTGTGACGCGCTGCGAAGAAAGTGGAACTTGACGTCCTGCACCGGCCCCGCAGCAGCCTGTCATTTCGAGGAACCCGCAACTGGGGCGCGCGACGACGGGTCGCCAACGCTTGCCCGCCCTCCTTGTGGCGGGGCGACACGCGGAATCCCCAAGATGCCGAGGGATTCTGCATTTGGAGGTCTCCGCCAGACGGCCGGCGGGCAAGCCTCGGCGCGTCCGCAGAAGGCAGACGCGACGCCCTGCGGCGGACTCGGGACGACACGCTACGGTGACGCTGAGCCGCCCACGGGGTCGCCCCGCCACCCGTTCACACGCTCCCGGAACCGCCAAGCGCCGTCATTCCGAGGAGTCCGACGGGCAGCGGACGACGAGGAATCTCGATCCCGCGAGCGGCACGGCGTCTGGAGGTCCCCACCACAGGCGGGTAAACCTCGTCCGCCTGAGGCGGACTCGGGACGACACGCCTCGGCGACCCTGCGGGGGCTTTACGGCATGCAACGCGACTTGGTAGCAGCCTGTCATTCCGAGGAGCGCGCAGCTCGCGCGCGCGACGAGGAATCTCGATTGGCTGAGCGGTCGAGCATTTGGAGATCCTTCCTCCGCCTGAGGCGGATGCGACGGGTCGCCAAGGCTTGCCCGCCCTCTTTGTGGCGGGGATCTCCAGGACACGACCGGCTCGTGCCCTTGCTATCCTTCATCCGCAGGCCCCGCGCGCGGGGGACGGACTCCCTCCCCCCTGACAGGCCGGCCCCGTTAATTGCGCACAAGCACGGTGTAACGATAGGAGAGGTTCTGTTCCGCGCCTGGCGCCAGGTCAATGCTCCAGGTCAATTCATTGCGCTTATTGATGGAGTAGACGCCCTGTTCCAACAAGACGCACTTCGGCTCGCCGTCCGCGCTGGTGAGGTCGCCCGAGAAACGGCGCCGGATCACAAGCGTCACCTTTTCGTTGCGGTGGTTGCTGACTGAGAGTTCGCCCTTGACCGGCACCTTTCGGTAGTCATTCCCACCATAGCGGATGAGTTCGCGTTGGCCGGGCTCCTCGTACTCGACGGCGCGCGTGCGCAGGCTGAGGGCCTTTGTGATGTGCAAGGTCGCCAGCTCGCCTGTATTGGTCCACAGGCTCGTCCGCTGACCGAGGAAGCGCCCGTCCGCCACGAACATGGCGGGCGCTGTGGTCATGGCGAACGGCAGCGGGTTCTTAAACCGCACCGCATCCCACGCCGCATCCTGGTACTTCTCGGGATCCTGTTCGCGCTGGTAATCTTCGACGAAACGGCCATACTCATTCCGCGTGTCGGGGATGAGCCACTCGACGATGCGTTCATACGGGGCCTTGCCGGACGCAACTGCAAGTGCAACGGCATCGCCCTCCGCGAGGGTTCGCTTGCCAATGGGCTGGTAGTGCAAGTCGGGCCCTTCGCCTGTGGGGATTGCCGACATCCCCAGGTCCGTCAATGACGGTTCCGGGTTGGAAGACACCGCCTGCTGGCGCGCGACATTGAGCAGCACCTGCGGGCCGCCGGCCGGCCGCTGGCTGAGCTGAGTGAAGAATTCCGTCCAGGTGTTGCGGAGCGAGAGCGGCGAAGTGACGTGGGCGAACTCCACGCTCGGGAAGCCGGAGATGAGGTAGACTTCGGCGTCCTCTACGGCCTCCAGTTCGTTCTTGATGACGGCCTCTTGGGCAAGGGCCAGCGTTGCAGGATCGGAGATGTCCACGCGGTAGCTTGGCGCCCACGCCATGCCTTTGGCAAGGTAGGTGATGACGATGGTCGCCGGTGTCGTTTTCAGATCCTTGACATCGAAGAGCAACACGGGCCTGCGGCGCGCGATGGTGCCCGTAGCCCCGGTGACTTTGGCGTACGCAATCGTCGAAGGATCAACGTAAGTCAGGCCGTCGGCCGTCTGCACGATGAGGAAGCGCTTCTGAGGCGGCTGCGCCGACCGGGGTGAGTAATCGAATGGGTCGTAGTAGTAGCCCCGAGAGCGTTCATAGCTTCGGCTCCAGGCTTCTGCGCCCTGGAGGGTTTCGGGCTTGATGACCTGCCCCTTGACAGGCGGAGTGTTCGGCTCCCGGAACTGGATGAGGACGTCCTTGCCCGCCAAGGCGGTCTGGAGGTCGGCCGCCCGTGCCGCTTCCACCGGCACGTCGAATTCCTTCGTCGTGGCGCGCGTTTCGACCGCCGCGTCGCTCTCAATCCAGAACGTGCCGTGCACCGGCTCCGGCACGTCGGCGACCATGTAAGTTCCGGGCCCCGGCGCGGTGAAGCTGCGCGTGACGACCGCGAGCCCGTTCTTGAACAGGCCGACCGAGGTTATGTTGCTCTTGACCATGACTGGCTCCGCCTGCACCGCAGACGCCAGTAACGCCACCATCACGGCGATGCCCAATGCCTTGTTCATCTGCTGCCTCCTCGCTGATATGACTGGACTTTTTGTGGAACACTGGTTGTCACTATTCCCGGACTGCCGTTGGCTGTGGCCTGAGCGTAATGGATCGCAGGAGCGACGGCTCGAATGCCTCGCCCGCCGGCCTGCGCCGGCCGCGTCTGGGGGACGTACTGCACTCCCTGCTTTGGCAACTCTTTGATTTCGTCCTTGGTAGTCTGGCCGTCTGGCACAAAGTTTCGTATGTCAATCCACTCTGCGCTGCGCTTCAGCACTTTCCCCGTCTTGTCTATGACCAGCCACTCGCCGCCATTCCAATGCGGTGGGGCATCGTGCACGGAGATGATCTCTCCGCCTACGTGGACCAAGGCAACTCCATTGACAAATGGGCCCGCCTGGTTGAACCGCGGAGAGATCGCATATCTGCCGGTCCTGTCCACGTAGCCCCAGTGGTCTCCCATACGATATACAGTGGTCTTCTCAGTTCTGACTGCAGCCAGCCCTTCGCTGAAGTCAAAGGCTTCAGCAAACTGTGGGGCTATCACAACCTTGCCCGTGCGGTCAATGAACCCGTACTTCCCGGCTTCAGGATCGCCCTTGTCTCGCACGGTCAGGACTGCCAGTCCCTCGTGGAATTCCTCCGCATAGCCATCGACGCTGAAAACCTTTTCACCCTTCCTGTTGAAGAAAGAAGTCTGCCACCCTTTGCCTTGGACAGAACGATACACGTAGACTGGCGCTATCCCCTCCGAAAAATCGCCGGCTTGCTCAGCCCCCGCCACTGTAAGGACCGTCCTCCCCCCGGTGTCAATGAACCGGACTCCCTCCTCGTCGAAGACTTGGGCAAGGCCATCAGAGAACTCACGCGCATAGGTCAGGGCGAGCGGGACGATGACCTTGCCTTGCTCGTTGATGTAACCCCACTTGCCACCGGTTCTGTGCCCGCCGGGGCCCAGAACCACTCGCTTTGCACCCAGATTCACTGGCGCCAATCCGAAGGCAAAATCGCCGGCGTCGTCATAGGTGGGTTCAATCACAATCCTGCCGGTTTTGTCCTTGAAACCGAACTTGCCCTGTTCCTCGAAGCGCACCAAGCGGCGTGGCTTCTCTTCGCTGGGACCCTGAGTCTCGGACTGCACTTGTGTAGCAGGGATCTTCGCCTGCGCTGGCAGCGTGGCGGCGCTCTCGGAAGACCCCTGGGGGATGAAGACGAGGGCAAGGGCCACGAGCAAGGCTGCAGGCACCAAACCGATGCGCACTGACGGCTTTCGGCCGGCGTCCAGGATGCGGCGCAGACGATGCTTCAGGTTGCCGCGTGTCTCAAGTATCCCGACGTAACCCGGCGCCACCATGTGCCGCCGCGCCGACTGCCCCAGGATGCTGACCAGTGATCTTCCGTAGGCCTCGCGGTCCTCACCGAGATGCAGCAGGACGGCGTCGTCTACGATCATCTCCCTTTCGCTGCGCAGACGAAGGTTGGCGAGCCAGACCAGGGGATGGAACCAGTATGCCGCCTGGACGATCACCTGTACCCAGTTCACCCAGAGGTCGTGCCGACGCAGGTGCGTCAGCTCGTGTATCATGACCGGCCGGAGCTGGTCCTCGGGCAGATTCGTCAGAGCGCTCGTTGGAAGGGCGACCCGGGGGCTCGTCAGTCCGACGAGGATCGGGGAGGTCAGCCCAGGCGCGGCCATCAATCCCACGCGGCCGCGGACTCCGACGATTTCCTGCGCCCGGCGGAACCCCTCCAGCACATCCGGGTCTTCAACCGGCGCGCCTGCGGACAGGAGCCTCCGTAGCCGCAGGTGCTGCCTGATGAGCAGGGCCGCCATCGCAAGAACCCCGGCCAGCCATACGACAAAGAGCAACTGAGCAAACGGCAGGCGCGGGGAAGACGCCTGCCGCGATTGGACAGGTGAGGCCACAGCCTGAGATGAAACGCTGGACTGGACCGCGGCAGAGCGGAAGGAAGCCCCTGCCGACCCGGACTGGTCCAGCGGTGTCGCGTCCAACAGGCTCCTATCTTCATGCAACTTTGACGGAATGGGGAGCCATTGCCCGATGCCGGTCACAAACGCGAGGTCGGGCGGAAGGCAGAGCTTCAAGAGCACGAGGCACCAGAGCAGATAGCGGAACCTGGGCGACGCTTTCCGTGACAGCAAGGAGATGACGGCGACGACGGCCACCAGCGCCGCCACCTGACAGGACATGCCGACCATCCAGTTCAGCCATGCTCCGGCACAGGCATCGAGGCAGGCTCCTGCTTGTCCCATGACTCACTGCTCCCCCGGCTTGCTGCGGTGCTGCTTGATGATTGCTTCGAGCTGGGCGACCTCCTCGTGAGTCAGGCCCCTCTCCTCGGCGTAGTAGGCGACGAACGGCGACAGGACGCCGTCCAGAACGCGGCCGGTGAATTCGCTGATGGCAGAGCGCACAGCCCTGGAGCGCGGCACCGCAGCCCGATACAGGAAGGAGTTGCCCACGCGCCGGTTGCGGAGCCAGCCTTTCGCCACCAGTCGTCCCACCAGCGTCCGGACGGTTGAGTAGGCCCATTGCCTTTGGCGGGCAAGCCGCTTGTAGATCTCCCCTGTGGCCATCGGGCCACCTTCCCAGAGGACCTTCATCACGGCCCACTCGGCCGTGGAAAGGTCTTGCAGTTTCTCGGGGCGTTTCTTCATCGTTCACGTTCCTTGGACAGGACGTGCACGTAGCTTCATAGCTACAATTGTAACTACTGGCTCTGCTTTGTCAAGATCCTATCGGGCCGAGGATCACATGTAAGAGCGAACCAGTTCTGCCTGAAGACCGGTTCCGGCAGTGTGACCAACCGGCTGACGGATCACGGTCTCATGTGGCGGGTCACCTTGATAGATCACGGTGCCGCAGCATTTTCTCATGTGAGATGTTATCCTCACCACATGGAACCCTCTGCAGCGCAACATGCGGCCCGGCCCGCCGGCAAACTGTCGTTCCGAGTCCGCTCAGGGGCGGACGAGGAACCCCCAAATCGCGGGTGGCTCTTGCACTCGCAAAGCCTCGGGGGGCAGGGCGGTTCGGCCTCCGGAGGTCCCTCGTTCGTCCGGCGACGAACTCGGGACGACACGGTTCGGCCACGCCGTGCGGTCTGTAGCTCTAATAGGCGTGTTCGCGGCACTCTTTCATGCCATCCCCAGTAATGAGATCGGCAACCGCCACGAACCTGCTGGCCGCGCGCCTCAGACCTTCAGCCGGACGGTCTTGACCTCGAACGGCCGGAACTCCAGCGCAATGTCGCCGTCCGCCATCCGCAGCCGCCCTTCCTCCTCCTCCAACATGTTCGTCACCGAAGCGCTCCTCACGGGCAGGGACGTCGTGAGCACGCAGCGGGTGGCCATGCGCTTCGCCTCGTAGAGACGGACCACGACGTCGCCGGAGCCGTCCTCGGCCGGCTTCACCGTCTCGATGACGACGTTGGGCTCGTCCACCGAGAAGAGCGACTGTTCCCCCGCAGCGCCCGACACCGTCGCGACGGGGCAGTTCAGCTCATATGCCTCCCGGACAATGTCGCTTTCGCCAAGGCTTCCGTCCCAGACGAGGAAGGCGTAGGTGAATTCCTGAAGGCCTTTGTCCGCGAGCATGTCGGGCGCCAGGGCGGACTTAAGAAGGGTCAGGTTGATGCTGTTGCCGTCCACGTTGACGCCATATTTGCAGTCGTTGAGCACACCGAAGCCCCGGTTCTCCTCGGCGATGGCGGTCCATTTGTGGTTGGAGACCTCGAAGCGGTCAATGTCGAATTGACGCGACTTGTGGTTCGGGCGGCGGATGTGCCCGAACTGGATCTCATGTATCCCTTCGTTCGCATGGATGTGAACAGGGAAGGCCACCTTGAGCAGCTTGTGGCTCTCCTGCCAGTCCACCGTGGTCCTGAACTCGACGCGGCGGCTCCCGCGCCGGAGGCTTACTTCCTGAACGACGGACGATTCGTTCAGCTTGCGCCGGATGCGGAGGACCCCTACTAACGGTCCCTCGGCCACAACCTCGAAGGCTGCTCGCTCAGGCAGTTCGACCGGCGTCATGGGGTACATGCTGTCTATGTCCCACGCGTCCCAGGCAGTGGGCACGTCCTTGTACATCCTGAAACTGTTGCACGGGCCGGCGGCAAACTCACGATCGAGTTGCTTGTCGAAGATGCTCGTGATCTGGCCCTTGTTGTCGAACTCGACGCGGAGAAGCTCGTTCTCAAGTACGTGCTTTGTTGCGCGGAGGAGGTTGACCGTATCGGTGCGCCCCGCCGCACTCAGCGTGGTCCAGCCGCAGGACGGGATGCGCGCCTCGGCGAAGGCGCGCCCGCTGACATCCTGGACGGGGAGCAGATCGCCATTGGCCGAGGCCGCGCCCTCGAAGCCTTCGGGCAGCGGCACGAGTTCCGTGCGATCCCAGGAGAGCGAGTTGAACGCGGTGACCGCCCGTGGGCTTTTCTTCACGAAGGCTCCGGCGGCGACCGCTGCAATGTTGTTCGCCGTGCCTATCACGGACCTGTGAACTGCCTCGGCTTCTTCATAGACGCGGCGTATGGATGAGCCGGGGATGATGTCATGGAACTGGGTCACGAGGAGCGTCTTCCAGGTCCTGTCCATTTCGGCCGCGGGGAAGCGGAAGCCCTTGAGCACCGATGCGGCTGCGCCCCACAACTCCGCGTCGCGCAGGGCCAGTTCGCTCCTCCGGTTGCCCTTCTTCGTCCTGGCCTGCGAGGTGTAGGTGCCGCGATGGCACTGGTAGTAGAGTTCCCCCACGTAGGTCACGTCCGGCACGCCGCGGGCTTCGAGGTCCTTGAAGTAATCCACAGGTGAGGACTGGCGGGTCCTTGGCACGCCCTCAAGGTCCCGCACGCGGCGAAGGAATTCCAGGTGGTTGCGGGTAGGTCCGCCGCCTCCGTCGCCATGGCCGAAGGGCAGCATGCGAGTGGAGATTCCGTCCTTCTGCACGCGTTCGCGCCAGCGGCTGATCACCGCGGCGGGGGAGGTCTGCGAACTGTAATCGTTGCACAAGTGGACGAGCACCTTCGAGCCGTCTATCCCCTCCCACCAGAACGTGTTGTGGGGGAAGGGGTCGCCGCCGTAATAATTCCAGAATATCTTGGCCGTCGAGAAGTACTTCACGCCGCAGCCGCGCATGATCTGAGGGCAGGCGCCGGAGTAGCCGAACACGTCCGGCAGCCACATGACCTGCGTCTCGATGCCGAACTCCTCGCGGAAGAAACGCATGCCGTGGATGAACTGCCGGATGAGGCTCTCGCCGCCCGTGATATTGGTGTCCGGCTCGACCCACATGCTGCCCTCCGCGATGAGCCGGCCCGTCCCGACGGCTTCCTTCACCCGCTCGTAGACCTCGGGGTAGTGAGTCTTGACCATGTTGTAGACCTCGGTCTCACTCTGAAGGAACCTGTACTCCGGGTATTCTTCCATCAGGGCAAGCTGCGAGGAGAACGTCCTGACGGCCTTGCGCTCCGTTTCCGCGAGCGGCCACAGCCAAGCCACGTCGAGGTGCGCATGCCCGAAGGCGAACATAAGCGGGGCGGTGGAGCCGTTGACGCATTCCAGGAGCGGCCGGAGGCGTTCGCGGCCGGCGCGAATCGTCTTCATCATCTCGTCGTGGGGCAACTCCAGGTCAACGACGATTGTGAAATCGCGCAGGGCTTTGTCTATCTCTGCGACGCGCAACGAGTCACGGTCCAGGTTGTCGCGCAGTTGGGCGAGCGTCTCGACATCCAGCCAGAGCTGGTAAGCGTCCTCTTCCCAGATGCCGAAGGTGGACCGGCCGACGGCGGTCTGCGTGGCCGGCGGCTCCGGCACGGTCACCCACCCTTCCGGCGCCGGGCCGGCGCTGCACGGCGTCGCGCCGTGTCCTGCGTAAGCCTCGGCGAGGATGCTGTAAGCCTTGCCCGGGACGCCGGACATGCTCAGCGTGATCTCCTGGTGCTGGCGGTCCCTGGCGCCGGCTGCCTTGCCGTTGACGTAGACGATGCTGTCGCCGCCTGCATCGAGCTTGAGCACGATGCGTTTTCGCGCGGCTGCACTGGGAAGTCTCACTTTCCCCCTGAACCAGCCGTACTCCCATTTCGCGCCCCATTCGGTGCCCGCCGGCATGGGCCGGAACGGTCCCTTCATCGCTTCCCGCGGGGTGAGTTGATCCTTTATGGTGTGCCCCTCCAGGACCACCTCGCCCAACGGCCGGTAGAACTGCGTCGCGAGGACGCGGCGCCAATTGTCAATCCGAACGCGCCATTCAGGAGTCAGTGACATGATTGCACTCTCTCAGACTTTGCAGGACATGATTGATGCGGTAACGCTTTCATCGCCGCAGCGATGCCTTGGGAATCCGGACGGTTTCGTTCCTTATACCATGTTTATGAGCTGGATGACGCTCGAAGGATGCTTGTACTCGACGCGCTTCGGCGCAGCGCCCCGCTCGCTCCGGAACAGTGCCACAAGTTCGTAGGGCGGCTTCATGGGCACCCTCCCGAAACTCCCCGGCGCTTCGGCAAAACGCCGGGCTGCCTTGTGCGCCGCCTCCTCTATCATCCGCCGCACCACGACAGGGTGGACGTGCACGGCAGCCTCATGGGAATGTGAATAGGCCGAGTTGTCCAGCTCCTCGCTCTTGCCCGGAGCGGTGCCCTCTTTGCCTGCCACTGTTTCCACCCAGGGCGTCAACTCTTTCGCCTCCCTGCAGAGAGCAGCATCCCCGGATGCGAAGATCACCGGGACGTCCAGCTCGTTCGCGCAGAGGACCATCTGTCCGTACTCGCCGATGGAGATGCCGTTCACCGTCAGGTCCACGTACCTCCACGATTGCGTGTGGGGGATGTGGCCGTACGGCGTGCAGGCCTTGGAATGCTGACCGACGAACGCCAGCGCGTTGTAAGACTTGTCCAGCAGGAGAGGCCAGCCCGTCGGCCACCCGCGCATGAGGCGTACGCGGGTATCGAGAAGTTCGATATCCATTGCGCCCGAACCGTGCCCGTCTGCGACGACTATGTCGTCGAAACCGCCCGCCGCAAAGCCGCGCACGGCCGCGTTCACCTCTTCGGTGACAAGGCGCTTGGCCTTCTCATGGTACCGTCCGGGCCCGCTGAGGTAGTCATCCACGTTCATCACTCCTGCCACACCCTCCATGTCAGTCTGCACGTAAAGCTTCATCGTTCGCCTCCACACAAGGTTCCGACAATTTGCCTTTGCGCGCTGAGCGCGAAAGGACGACGTTCTCAGGTGCGACACGGGCTAATGCAGCGGCTCCTCCAAAGCCCCCGCGGCAGGGCGAAACACGAAGACGTTCCCGTCGCCAGAGAGACGGCGGGGAGCGTAGAAGTCCCGTTCCAGGGCCGCCTTCACCTGAGGCGCCGCGTCCCGACGGACGAGGCCGATGGCAAAGCCGCCAAAGCCGGCGCCTGTGAGCCGGGCCCCGAGGGCTCCGGCCTCTCGCATCAGCCCCACCAGGAGGTCAAGCTCATAGCAGCTTATCTCGTAATCCTCGGCACAGCTTCGGTGCGACTCGTCCATCAGGCGGCCGAGTTCCGCCATGTCCCCCCTCTTCAGGCACGCTGCCGCCTGCTCGGTGCGGCCGGCCTCGCTCAGGACGTGACGGCACCGCTGGAGCACCTTCAGCCCGTCGCCGGGCATCGGCAGGAGCCTTCCGTCCTTCATGCGCAGGAACTGCCTGGCGAAGCGCCCGGGGTCCATTTCGAAGAGTTCGGCCGCGCGGCGCAGCGAGAGGCTTTCCCGACCGTTCAGGGCCTCCTCCAGCACTCTGATCAGCTCGGCCGATGACTTCGCGCCGGGCCCCGTCAGATCGGCCAGACGGGCCGGCGGCGCCATGTTGAGGCGGCGGGCAGCCAACTGGGCGCCGATGTTGCACTCAAGCACGCGGCGATTGTACTGGAGCCGGCGGTCGCCCGTCTTCTTCGCATTAATGGTGCTGTGGGCCGCCACGATTGCATAGTCCCCGGCAAGAAGAAGCTGCTCCGCCCGCAGCGGGAAGAAGTCGAGCTTCACGGCGTGCCCCTCGTGCGCGAACAGGCAGACGGCCTGGTCCATGCCTCCGCCCTGCGTGCCGACGTAGTGCTCGGCCTCGGCCATGCGCTCCGCCATCGCGTGCCGGCCAAGGCTCAGGTGGTTGACAGCGCAGAAAGCCATGCCGGCAGCTACCACGAGCGCAGTTGACGAGGAGAGACCGGCCGCCGGCGGGATGTTCCCATCCACCAGGCAGGACATGCCCTTCAGCTCTTCGAGCGGCTTCCCCTTCCCGAGCGCCAGCTCCACGAGAGATTGCACCGGCGCCTTCACGTAATTGCCCCAGTCTCCCTCAGCGTACGGGCGTATGATCTGGGTGAGCGCGAATTGCCTGTGCGCGTACGCCGAGTCCGCCACATCCCTCAACTCTACTTGGGCGTCTTCGCGGGGCGCGGCCAGCACCCTGATGGCCAGGTTGATGGCCATGGGCATGACGGGGAAGCCATTGTAGTCCGTATGCTCGCCGATGAGGTTGATGCGGCCGGGGGCGCTAATGAACCAGGCCGGGCGATGGCCGCCGAATTCTCTGATGAACCGCTCCACCAACTCTGGAGGCGCCTGCGACGCACTCATGAGAGTTCCTCGCTGGAAGGACCGCCTGGATTCTACCGCAGCCGCCCCTGTTTGCCAACGCTTGCGCGCCCTGGGGGCAGTCGGGCGGGCCGGCCGACAGTGCCCGGCCTCCGGCGCTGCACGCCCCGATTGCAGTCCGCTGGCCACGGGCCGGCACTTTCTGGGACCGCCTCTTGTCTTTGGGGTCGGCTGCGTCCGTATAATTTAGCCAGCGGGCGGTATGCCCGCAGTCGGCCGCGCCAGCAAGGCCCCGGGAGGCCAAAGACACCGGTGCAGTGGTATAAACGTCTGTCAGATGACTCTGCGGAAAGGGCCATTCAAGCGCCCGGCGGGCAAGCTGCGTCGAGCAGCCGCGGCAGTGGGGAGGCCCGGCTTGTGGTCGAGCCGCTCACCGGGCGACGTGAGGCATCCGGCTTCAAGGTTTACATCAAAGTAGATATGGAGGGCATCAGCGGCATCGTAAGCCGCGAACAGGTCCGGCCGGGCACGGCCGAATACGAGAGCGCTCGACACATGCTGGCGCAAGACCTCAACGCCGTCCTCGAGGGCGCTCTCTCGGCGGGATGCACGGAAGCCATCGTTTACGACGGGCATTCTGCCGGACGCAACGTGGACGTCGAGTCCCTCGACCGGCGGGCCTCCGTCATCTCAGGCAAGCCCCAGCCGAAGGACAGCTTCTTCTGGGGCCTGGACGACTCGTACCGAGCCCTGTTCCTGGTAGGCTTCCACGCCCGGGCGGGCGCGCCCGACGCGCTCATGCCCCACACCTATGATGACGACATTGCCTCCGTGAAAGTGAACGGAGCCGAGGTCGGCGAGATCGGTCTGGAGGCGGCGCTCGCCGGCAAGTTCGGCATTCCGCTGGTCTTCATATCGGGCGACTCCGGCGCCGTATGCGAGGCGAAAGACCTGCTCGGCGAAGACGTTCAGACCGTCGAGGTCAAGAAGGCCATCACCGCCACGAGCGCCATCTGCATGCCGTCCGCAAAGACCACTGACCTGCTCCGCGGGGCCGCCGTGCGGGCCGTCCGCAATGCGTCCGCCGTTCCCCCCGTCGTCTTCCAGTCGCCTACCACGCTGGAGGTGACCTTCAACAAGGCCGAGAGCGCCGCAGCCCTGGAGAGCCTGCCGGGCATCGAACGAACCGGAGACAGCACGGTTCGGGCGCAGGGCCCGCATATACTGGCCGCCTATCGGGACTTCGTGATCGCCCGCGGCCAGAACGGCAGAGTGTAGGCTCTCGAACTCAACCGGGCAGGACCTCGGCCAGCGCATTCCTGTAGACTTCGAGATCCCCGGCCGAGAACAGGACGAACCTCACCAGGTCGAGACGGCCCGGATTCGCGCGCAGGAAATCAGCTACGGCTCCCAGTGCCAAGCGGGCAGCCGCCTCAATCGGGTAGCCGTAAGCCCCGGTGCTGATCGAAGGGAACGCCACCGTGCGCAGCCCGTTCTCAATGGCCACGCGCAGGCTGGACTCATAAGCGCCGGCCAGCAGCTTGTGCTCTCCATGCGAGCCCCCTTGCCAGCGCGGGCCGACCGCGTGGATGACGTGCCGGGCGGGCAAGTTGCCGCCGGTCGTGATGACAGCGCTGCCGGTCGGGCAGCCGCCGATCCTGCGGCACCCCTCCATGATCGCCGGCCCCCCGGCGCGGTGGATGGCTCCGTCCACGCCGCCTCCTCCGCTCAGGCCGCTATTGGCGGCGTTGACGATGGCGTCAGTGCGCTGCTGGGTGATGTCCCCCTGAACCAGCTCCAATTTGCAGCCGCCCAAGCCTTCAGGCATCCCCCCGCTCCTATTCTCACGCGCCCTAAAGAGCTTGCTAACAGAGAGATACGACTTTGCACGCCGCCTACGGCGTGCCTTCTGCTATACTGCGTCCGCTCTGATTCCCCTCCACTCAAGGAAGCAGGCTATGGCCACTGCAGTGGACGTTCAGAACTATTACCAGGTGCTCAACCTCAGTCCGGGCGCCTCGCCCGAGGAAATCAAGCAGGCCTACTTGGGGACGCTGCGGGCAATGCACCCCGCGATGATCGCCAGCCGCGACGCGACCGCCTTCCGGCGCGTGCGGCGGGCATACGAAGTGCTGGCCGATCCGGCTGAGCGCGCGCAGTACGACATGCTGCTTGGCCTCGGAGCCTATGCTGAGAGCATCAGGTTCTACCGCCGCACCTTCAGCCGCCTCTTCGAGACGCTCGCCAGGAACAGGCAAAACGCGAAGCCCCTCGTCCTCTGGCCGGCCGAGGAAGCAGCCGCTGCGCAGCGCAAGGCGGGCTGAGCCCTGGTCCCTGCGAGCCGGCAAAGCAGTTGCGGCGCCAGTTCACGCATGCCGCGTATCCTGCCGGTGCCCCGCGGAGGTCCCCCGGGCCTTCGGCCTACTCGATCCACATGAACCAGGACTTTGGCGCCCCGCAGATGGGGCACTCGTCAGGGACTTGGTCCTCGACGGTGTTGCCGCAGCCGCGGCAGACGAACATGTTCTTGTACGGCAGGTCTTTGCCGGCCTGCACCGCCTTCAGAGCCTTGGAATAGAGTTCGTGGTGGATTTTTTCCACCTTCATGGCGAGGTCGAAGGAGCGCTCCGCCTGCTCGTCCTTTTCTTTCTTGGCCGCTGCAAGAAAGTCGGGATACATCGTCTTGAACTCGTAGGCCTCGCCGTCTATGGCGGACTTGACGTTGTCAGCCGTCTCGCCGACGCCGTTCATGGCCTTCAAGTGGTTCTGGGCATGGACGGTCTCGGCGGCAGCCGCCGCGCGGAAGACCTTTGCGACCATTTTCCTGCCGTCCGTGTCGGCCTTCTTGGCAAAGCCATGGTACCTCTGGTTCGCCTGGCTCTCGCCGGCAAATGCAGCCTTCAGGTTGTCCTGCGTCCCGGCCATACTATGGCCCCCTTTCGTAAGAAGTAATCCCCATTGCACAGGAAGCAGGCCGTGCCCCCTGGCCCGGCCTTACTGACACCATAACATGCCCGCTCAGGCCGTTCAAGCGTGGCAGTCATTCCGTCGAGGACGGCTTCCGAACATTCGCTCTTAGCGAATGTCGCCGGCCCTCGACCAGCTGTCGCCGTGTCGGCGACAGCCCGCCCGTGCAAGAGCGGCAGCAGCCTGGCGGCGAACCGATGCTGCCGTTTGCCACAAAGCAGGCAGTCGGCTTCTCGTAGGCACGGAAGGGGATCTCAAGAGCCCTTGTCGAATTCCGCCTTGGCTCGGGGGTCCAGCAAGAGGTACACGGGAAATCCGTACGCAAGTATCCATACGCCGCAAAGGAGCATCGGCCAGAACCGAGCGCCAAAAGATCCGAAAGCCGCTTCAAGCAGGCCGAAGAGGCTGACGAAGGACATAAGAATCCCGAGCCCTATTGTAAGTCTGCGGAAAGCCGGGATTTTGTGGTGGAGGCCAATGCCAAGCGAGAGGCAGATCAAGAAGAACTTGGCGTCAACCGAGAGGTGGTCGCTCAGCAGACCTTGAACGATGTCGGCAGCGGCGCTCAGGAACCCGAGGCAGATCAAGTACCAGCCGGTGATCCGGGCGTAGCTGCGCCCTGGCCTATTCGGCCGCGCGCTGGAGGTAAGGCTGCCCTCCGCACCGAGGTGGTTGGATGGTTCCATTGTGAATCCCCTTCGCTCGCTTGTTGATGGCCTCCCCGGCCTGCGGCGCTGCAACGCGGGCAAGCGCCACCGGGATAGCAGCGTCAATCAACGGCAGTTTGGGCGTCATTTAGCCGCATGCCCCCGGCATCCGGCCGTCATACGTACCTGGTTGGTGCGTCGTTCGTACGTGCTATGTACGTCATTCGTACGTGCTATGTACGTCATTCGTGGCCTATTCGACGCCACTTTTCGGCTGTTCGGGGGCCTGCGGATGCCTCGCGTGGCCTCCGTAGCGCCTCGAAAAGCGAGCGATGTGATGTAAGTCATTCACTATTATTCGGTTACGCTCAAAAACAGTTTCGTTCTGCAAAAACGGTTTTTCATCACGACGTTCACCCGCCAATGCGTGTGGCGGGACACGACGTTCACGACGAGGCCAAGGGGCGACCGGAACTATCCGGCCTTCCGTCATCCACGGTCGCCGGAGCGCCCACGCGTTGTCAACAGACGTAAATAGTTGTTTAACAAAGAGTTACGCGAAATTGGGTTCGTTTCGCAAAACGGCCTTTCTCACAACGGCCACGGTCTTTGACACGGATAACGAGGATGCACACGGATAACGGCCGCTTTCACCACAACGACAGCACGTTGACGACCAGAACTGGGGGCCACTGATCGCCGCTGAGGTGCGCTAATGCCGACTGGTCAGGCTCCTGCAAGGACGGCCACGGTCTTTGACACGGATAACGAGGATGCACACGGATAACGGCCGCTTTCACCACGACGGCACGACGCTGACGGACGAGTCAGGGCAGACAACGAACGCGAGCTTGGACACAGATTCACACTGTGTGGTCACTGATACAGCACTCCCGGTGGAGATACAAGACGACGGCAAAACTAAAGGCCGCTGATTGCCACTGCCTTCCACTGATCAGGCTTCTGCAACAAAGGCCACGAGTTTCGACACTGATAGACGCGGATGCCGGGCTGTCGCGGCCGGCGACAACTGGTCGAGGTCGGTCAAGGAGGCCGCCCTCGACGGCGGATTGCAGACTGTCGCCAAGTAATGGCGACAGTTAGTCGAGGCCGGCCACGGAAGCCGTCCTCGACGGAATAGAGGGCCGACAATGTAGTCGAGGTCGCTCAAGGGTAGCGCCCTCGACGGAATAGGTACGGAACCCGGATACGATCCAGCCAAGCGAACGGTACGACGCCAACGACGGATAGGGTTCGGGGAAACGGATAAAGGCCGACCTTCACTGAAGCGGCTCCTTTAACAACAACTACGAGTTTAGACGCAGATGGGCCCCGGCGGGCGCCGGGAGGCATGGGACTTGAGGCTTCGGGGATGAGGTACGTACCTCACATCTCACGGCTCAAGCCTCAGGCCGCCCGTCCGCGGCGCCTCCTATTTCTTACTCGTCCTTGGGATAGATGTCAAGAAGAAGTATGAAGTGAGAAGGCTGAAGTGTGGAACGTACCGGTGCGGTCAGGACATGGGTAACAATTGAGGCTCAGGACATGGGTGAGAGTTTGGGGGCCAAGCTTAGGGTCTCTTTTGGACGCATGCGCGGCCGTTGGCCTCGGAATTGACGTACGACGGCCTGATCCACAGATTTCGCCGATTGCGCTGATTGCCGGGCGCCCAGGAACGGACCAAGTCACGAGCACCTGACGATCCGAGAGCCCAGAGGCGGATCGCTGGGCCCAACGGGGGCAGGCTGCGCAGCCGGATGGGGCTTTGGTTTGACATGCCGCGGATTCTCCGCCGGGAGCGATCGCCGTTTGGTCCGGGACAACTTGCCGGCCATTTTCATAGTTGACACGGAGTGCGTCCCGCCATAAACTATGCACCTGTTGAACGGGGATGGCTGTCTCGACCTGACCTCCGCGTTGAAGGAAGGCCGATGGCGAAGAACATCCTTTACTACGGAGATAACCTCGACATATTGCGCCGGTATGTCGCTGACGGGTCAGTTGACCTCATTTACCTCGACCCGCCTTTCAAGAGCAATCAGGACTACAACGTCCTCTTCGAGGAGCGTAACGGCAGCAAGTCGAAGGCCCAGATCAAGGAGAGGATAGTGTGAAAAGAGCGATATTCGCTTCCGCAATCGTCCTTTTCCTCATGGGGGTGGTAGGTGTGGCGGTGCTTTTGGTAGTTGTCTCCCCGGGCATACCCGGCCATGACCAAGACATCCCCGCGCCTGCAGAACGGACCGGGTGGGCGACCCTTGACAACGAGGCCATGTCACTGTCCAGGGACGGTCGCTACGATCGGGCTGTAGAGGTCGCAAAAAAGGCGTTACAGGTCGCCGAGCAAGATTTTGGGCGTAACCACCACATTATGGCCAAGAGCCTGAACCACCTCGCGGAAATATACACCGCCCAGGCCCAGTACACGCAGGCGGAGCCGCTCTTCAAGCGGGCCCTGGCGATCGATGAGAGGGCCCTGGGGCCGGACCATCCCGACGTGGCCGAGAGCCTGAACGATCTCGCCTGGCTATACTACTGGCGGGCGCGGTACGCTGAGGCCGAGCCGCTCTCCAAGCGCGCGCTGGCTATTGCTGAGAAGGTCCGCGGCCCGGATCATCCGGATGTGGCCCGGAGCCTGAACGACCTCGCGTGGCTGTACAAGACTCAAGGTAAGTACGCCGAGGCCGAGCCGCTCTACAAGCGCTCGCTGGCGATCAGGGAGAAGGCCCTAGGCCCGGATCATCCCGCTGTGGCGGACAGCCTGAGCAACCTCGCGGGTCTATACGACAGCCAGGCGCGGTACGCTGAGGCCGAGCCGCTCTCCAAGCGCGCGCTGGCTATTGCTGAGAAGGTCCGCGGCCCGGATCATCCGGATGTGGCCCGGAGCCTGAACGACCTCGCGTGGCTGTACAAGACTCAAGGTAAGTACGCCGAGGCCGAGCAGCTATACAAACGGGCGCTGGGGATCACCGAGAAGGCCCTCGGCCCGGATCATCCCACTGTGGCCACGACCATGAACGAGTCTGGTGGCCTATGTCGGGCGCAGGGCCGGTATGCGCAGGCGGAGCCGCTCCTCAAACGCGCCCTGGCGATCAGGGAGAAGGCCTTCGGCCCGGATCATCCTGATGTGGCTGGGACCCTGAAGGAACTCGGGGGGCTTTACCGCGACCAAGGCGAGTACGCCCAAGCCGAGCCGCTCTTCAAGCGCGCGCTGGCAATTGATGAGAAAGCCAACGGCCCCAATCATCCGCATGTCGCGACAGATCTGAACAACCTCGCGCTGCTGTATGACGACCAAGGCCAGTACGCGCAGGGCGAGGCAATCCTTAAGCGCGCGCTGGCGATTGACGAGAAAGCCCTCGGCCCGGACCATCCCGATGTGGCCGGGGACCTGAACAATCTCGCGGCGCTGTACCGCGAGCAAGGCCGGCACGCTGAGGCTGAGCCGCTCTACAAACGGTCCCTGGCCATTGTTGAGAAGGCCTTCGGCCCGGATCATCCCCATGTGGCCACGAGCCTGAGCAACATAGGTCTGCTGTACGAAGCCCAAGGCCAGTACGCGCAGGGCGAGGCACTCCTTAAGCGCGCGCTGGCGATTGACGAGAAAGCCCTCGGCCCGGACCATCCCGGAGTAGCTACGACCCTCGGCAACCTGGCGCTGCTGTATGACGACCAAGGCCAATACGCGCAGGCCGAGCCGCTCTACAAGCGTGCGCTGGCAATCTATGAGAAAGCCCTGGGCCGGGACCATCCCTATGTCGCCACGACCCTTGAGAATATGGCAGTACTCTATCGGAAGGCTGGCCGGGACAAGGAGGCGGAGGCGTTGGAGAAGCGAGCCGCAGCCATCCGGACAACGAACCGATGAGGTCAAGTGGCTGACCCATACTGGTCGGCCTGAGCATTGTTGGGCCTCCGACAGGAAACGTTCTTGGATCTACGAGTCGCTTTGCTGCCTCTTCTGCCCGGGGCCATCGCTTGGGCTGAAGCGCAGGCGACCCAAGTCGAGCGAACGGGCCAGCCTCTCACCGCATCGGGGCTTGCTCTTGCGCGACAGGTAGGCGTTGCGCGACCCGAGCGCGTTCGCGTTGCAGTAGTTGCGAGGTTGCCCATGCCAGATGGTCCGGATCTTCGCCAGGCAGCGGTGCAAACTGGCCTGCTGGGTCCTGACATGGTTGGCCTCACGCTCGGGTATTCCGTCTTCATCTGCCTATGTGACGGAGGTGCCCGCCTCCTCTCTCACGAGTTGCGGCATGTCTACCAGTACGAGGAGGCCGGGGGGATTGCCAAGTTCCTCCCCCGATACCTCAAGGAGATTGTTGAGTTCGGTTACCGCAACGCACCGCTCGAGTTGGAAGCGATTGGGCATGAGCAGCCGGATCCGTAGCCGAAACTTGCAGCGGGCCACTCAAGCGTCCCGTTGTGGCTGAGGCTGGAAACGAGCCAGTACGAGCCCTGCATAGAGCCTCATGAGCGTCTTTTGGCAAAAGCACTACCTTGGCGGCCGGAAGATCGGATGAAGGCCCTCAAGATTCCAATCGCGTGCGATGCCGACAAGCAGTTCGTAAGACCCACCAAGGCCGAAAAGGGGCGTCCCTACTTCTGCCCCGCCTGCCTCTGCAAGGTAGTCTTCCGGTCTGGTACCCAGAAACAGCCGCATTTCGCTCACCGCGCGAGTACTTCATGCTCTGTGGAGACGGTCATCCACAAGGCGGCCAAAAGCCTCATAGTTCAGGAAGTGACAAAATGGAAAGCAGGCCCCACGCCTGCACCCATCGTCAGACGGAAGTGCGGGCTCTGTGGCTGCCCCATGCCTCATAGCCTCCCGGACAAGGTTGAGGGCGCTGTTGTGGAACACCGCCTGCCAGACGGCTTCATCGCCGATGTGGCCCTGCTATCCGGCGGCGTCGCTATTGCCGTCGTAGAAGTGCGTGTTCACCATGCGATCGAAGAGGAAAAGGCTACTCGGCTGTCGGTTCCCTTCATAGAGGTCGAAGGCAAGGCCATCATCGAGAGTTCAGCTTCCTGGACGCCAATAGTAGACGGTTTCAAGCCTTTGGTTTGCCAACCTTGCAGGAAGGCCCTCAAGGAGAGGGGTGCTCCGGAACCTGGTACCGATGATCTTGCGTGGTTCAGCGCGAAGGTAGCCACAATTGCCGAAAGGACCGGGATTACGCTTCCAGCCCACCCATACGTCTACGCGCCCTTTAACTGTTGGAAGTGCCACGAAGAGATTCTGGTTTTTCTGTGGCCCCGCCGAGACCAGCTTTGGTCCCGTGCTCAGCCGCCCGACCCCATTCCCAAAACGGTTCGTTTGCGACGCACAACCGTTGTCAAAGAGCGCTATTGGGCCAACATCTGCCCATGCTGCGGCTCGACCCAAGGCGATAATTACATTCTCCTTGAGCCGGAGAGCCCATTTTGGCTTGATGAGGAATGGCCTGAGCCGGAACACTGGGATCGCGAGGCTATTCTGCACGCAATAGCTGGGCGCGTCGCGGACCTTGCTCGAGAGAAAGCACGGGCGATTAGCCTTCAAGAACAGCAAAGACAGGAGATCGGTACGCCAAAGCATCTCACAATTCCCGGCGCGGCGTCCGTCCGCAGATCTAACCTGCGTCCAAGGCTGATGTGATTATCTTATCACGAAACACCGGTGTGATAAGATTGTGCCTCCAGGGCCGGCGGGCCCTGCTTTCAGGAGGATCATCATGGCGCGTTTTGCGGTGCCGAGTTGGCTTGGGCGTCGCAGTGCCGGCGGCATGCTGTCGGCGGCGCTGGTCTGCTGGACTTCATGGGCTTGCGGCGGCGCGGCTGCCGACATCATCCCGCCCGAGCGGCTCGTTGAGTGGAAGCCAGGGGTCACCGCGGGCGTGCCCGGCGGCATCCCTACCGGCCGCACCCATCTCATTGACGTGACCCAGGCGCCCTACAACGCCGACAACACCGGGGCTACCGACGCGCACAAGGCGATTCAGGCGGCCATTGACGCGGCATCGAAGGGCGACGTGGTTTACCTGCCGGCCGGGACGTATCGCGTGGACGCACAGCTCAACATCGGGCCATCGCGGAGCAACATCACGATCCGGGGGGCCGGCGAGAGTACGGTCATAGATTCGCACAGCCCCTCGACCGTGTTCACTATCGGCAGTTCAAGCAGTTGGAAATGGGATTCACCGCTTGTCCCCATCACCGGCGGGATGACCAAAGGCAGCGCGACGCTCGCCGTCGCCGACACCTCCGCCTTCACGCCCGGCCAGATCATACAGATCTCGGAGCTGAATGACCTGAGCTTGCCTGTTGTGCACGTCCTTGGTTTCCAGAGGATGCGGAGGCAGAAGACGGCGGTCGTATCGAAGACGCCGACGACCCTTACGATCTTTCCGGCCCTGTACTGGACGCTGAAAGAGGACCTCGCTCCGCAGATAGCCGCTGCCGCCGATCAGGTCAACGGGGTCGGGGTCGAGGACCTGCGGATCAACGGCAAGAACGGCAAGGCGCACACGCTGATCTGGTTCTCCGGCCAGTGCTACGGCTGCTGGGTCAAGAACGTGCACAACGTGCTTGCTGCGGGTTTCAGCATCTCGCTCGCGGACTCGCTTCAGTGCGAAATCCGCCACTGCAACATAGACGAGCTGAACCACGAGGGGCCGAACGGGGCCGGCCTGCTGATGGGCGCCTCCTCCGCCTGCCTCATCGAGGACAACATCTTCTTCAAATGCTTCCCGCACATTGAGGTCAACGCGGGGAGCTGCGGAAACGTGTTCGCTTACAATTTTTGCGAGAACAATTACACGTTCGGCATCATGGGATGCTCGATAGACTGCAATCACGGGGCGCACAACTCGTTTGACCTCTACGAGGGCAACATCGCCTCGGTATTCCAGTGCGACGGATACCACGGAAGCGGATCGGACATTACGGCCTTCAGGAACTGGTTTCACGGGACGTGTGACACGTCGGAGCCGAAGACCGATCAGTTCGGGAGATGCGTCAGCCTGAACCGTTTCTCCCGGAACTGCTCCGTAATCGGAAACGTGCTCGGCAGGACCGGATACACCTACATTTATGACAATGCCGACAACGGGACCGGCTACGACCAGCGCTACATATATAACCTCGGCCTGCCGAACATGGGTAACGGCGCGCTCAGCGGGTATGCGCCGCCCTGGAAGGACACCTTCACTGCAGCGCCGGGAAAGGGTCCGGGGCCGGGGGGATACCAGGAGCTTGACCGCGACGTGGCGAGAACGACCATCCGCAAGGGGAACTGGAACGCGGTGGACAAAGGCGTGCCGGCATCCGAGGCGTTGGGCGGAGACGCCCTGCCGATGAGCCTGTTCCGCACGAGCAAGCCGGAATGGTTCGGGAAGCTGACGTGGCCGCCGTTCGACCCGGGCCGTCCGAACCAGAGCTACGACGCGATCCCGGCGGGGTATCGCTATGTGCATAAGTCCGAGCCCTGATCCCTCCCAACACGACCAACGGAAGTTTAACCGCGGAGCGCGCAGAGAACGCGGAGAACGTACAGACCAAGGAGAGAGGAGGGGTTCGGCTCTCTTTGCCCGTAACGTCCTGAGCGGCCAACAGCAGGGGCGCACGGCAGAGGAGGTCGGGGGAGGCCCAGAAGGGGTGCAAAGCAGGTTGACCGCACAGGGGCGCTGCACGGCGGACGCGACGCTCCTTCGCCGGACGGCGGGCTACTGAGCACGGGCTAGAGCGCGTCCCTCCAACTCCGCGAAAGAGCGCTTCGCAGAGTAGCAAGCGCGTCCCCTCCAGAGGCGGGCAAGCCTCCAGGTGGGTCATGCGCCGGGGACTTCATTCACGCGGCATTCCCGACGCAATTGAAGGCGTAGGGCGGGGGGAGTAGAATCGTTCCGACGTGGATTCCCTGCCTTTGGAGGCCAACGCTATGACCACGCGAAGGATCATTGACGCCCACCACCATCTCGGTGCGGAAGACGGCTATGCGGAACGCCTGGCTGAGACGTGCCAGAAGCTGAGCATCGTCAAGGTCTGCCTCGTCTGCACAAAAGTGCCGGGAGACGAGCGCGACAACAACGCCTGCACGAGGGAGGCCTTTGAGAAGCACCCCGACCTGTTCGTGGGCTTCGGGGGCGTGGACATGTGGGCGAGCAACGGCCCGGATCAGGTCCAGGCGCTCCGCGACCTGGGCTTCAAGGGGCTGAAGTTCATCATCCCGCCGAAGCCCTATCATGACACGTCTTTCTACCCGACTTACGAGAGTGCGCAGAAACTCGGCATGCCCGTGCTCTTCCACCTGGGCATAGTGGCCCGCTCACGCAACCGGAGCGTTCGGGTGGACAACGACCTGATGCGGCCGGTCTACCTCGACACGATTGCGCGCGACTTTCCAGAGCTGACCATCATCGGAGCGCACCTCGGCAATCCGTGGTACGACGAGGCGGCCATGGCGTGCAGATGGAATCCAAACCTCTACTTCGACCTGTCCGGCTCCACGCTGAAATACAGGACGCCGGAATACCTTGCAGGGCTGCTGTGGTGGACGCCGACGACGTTCTACAGCGATACTGAGGGGCGCTACGCGTGGGAGAAGATCGTCTTCGGCAGCGACGTGAACTGGACCTACATCAAGGACGTGCTGAACGACTATGAGCACCTCATGACGTCGCTGAACCTGCAGCCTGCCTTGTGCGAGAGCATCCTGCACGACACGATGGCCCGGATTCTCGGGCTTCAGGACAAACCGGCGGCCGCCGCCAGCAAAAGTCCGTCGCGTCGAGCGCGTGCGGCCCGCCGGAAGCCGTAATAAGTGCCCGTGAGGCGCCCAATCGCGCGTTCCCGCGGTGAACGGCCTTCATTAGTACAGGCCGCGCTCTGTCGCGGCCCCTGCCATTACCAGCAGAAGAAGCGGTAAGGGTCGTCAATCTCCTCCGGCACGTCGAGGTAGAGGCCGTCCAGCCAGCGCTTCTCGCCCTCGCCCACCGGGCGGGAGACGTGCGCCAGCAGTTTCGTTTGTCCCGCAGCGCCCATGTTCCCCAGCAGCCGCGCCGTGCCGCAGGAGATCCGCCTGAACGTGCGCTTGATATTTATCTTCTCGCCCGAGTAGTCGAACTGCCACGGGGCAAGCTGCCAGAGCACCACCCGGCCGTCCTGCGCCGTCGCCAGCACGCCGTCGCCGAAGACCGTGGCACCTTGTGCAACCAGCGGCACGTTCCGGGGGTCGCGGTTGTGCACCTCCGCCGGCGACACTCCCGCCAGCGGGGAGGCTGTGCCCTGAGGGTCGAAGTACGCGGCGATGTGCTCCGCCACGTTCATCTTCACCTTCACCGGCAGCAAGGCGTTCGCCTCTGCCTCAGTCAGGCCGATGGCCAGCAGGCGGCCACCAGACTTGAGGAACCCCGCAACGGCAGCGGAGCCGCCGGCGAACTGCTGCGCAGCGCCCGGCCCGACGACCAGCACCTGATCCGGCGAGAGCTTGCCGGCCTCATAGGCGGCCACAGCCACGCCCGCAGACTCAAGATACTTCTTCCCCGCGGGGTCGCCGGCGTAGACAACGCTCCGGCGCGGCGCCGACTGCCAGGCGGAGACGTAGCGAACGATGTTCCGGGCCAGCGCGTCCGCGGCCGGATCGGGTTCAGTGCGGCCGCTCAGGTCGGTCTGGCAGAACAGGACCATGCCCCGCCCTTCGCGGTACTCCATGAGGGAGGTGTACTGGAGGGCGTAGCCGCAGTCGAGGATCGGGAGGAAGTCGCCGCAGGCCGGCTTCTCGATGAGGGCCGAGGCGACGTTGCCCCGGTTCCCGCAGCGCCAACGCCGCGTGACCGTTATGTCACACCACTTGCCCATGGGGGAGTGATACGACATCTCGTAGGTTCCGCGCGGCGAGTAGAGGGTCGAATCCCCGCGCCAATTCCAGAGCTGCTCATCGGCGATGCTCGCCACGAGCGGATGGTCAGGCACGCGCTTGAAGGCCCACCGCATGCCTTCTTCAGCGATGCGGAACCCGAAGCGTTTCTCAAGCACCTGGCCGGTCTGCTCGAAGACGACTACCTTCAGGCCGTCGCGCACACGGGCGATGTCCGGCGCCGGGCCGTCCAGCGTCAGGGCGCCTTTGCCGATGATCAGGGCGTCGTAGCCGGCGAGGCTCGCCTCGGCACCGACTGCCTCAAACGCGACGCCCAGCCGCTTCAGCAGAGCTGCCGTGTCTCCCTTGGGGTCGAAAAGCGCGATCCGACCGGCCCTCTGGACCGGCTGAGCAGGCGCCGGCACGTCAACGGCGAAGGCATCCTCCTGCGTCTCGCCGTTGCTGAACTTGACCGTCGCGGAGAGCGTATACCGCCCTGGCGCGAGGTCCGCCGGCAGCTGGAAGCTGAGCGGGATACGCTCCTGCTCGCCCGTGGGGAGGGTGATCGTCTTGCTCCCGGCAGCTGCCGCCGGCAGGCCGAATGACCACGTGCACTCGGCCGTGATGGGCAGGCGGCGGTTGTTGATGACGATGAGCTGCTTCGAGACAGTCTCGCCCGGCAGGAAGTTGTGGTCCTTGCTCGTGAAGGCCTCCGGCTTGCCGCCAATGTAAGCCAGCAGCGGCATGTTGTTGCGGACGAGCGCCTCCGGAGCGTGGCTGATGTAGTCGGTCGGATCGTTCACCGACAGGCCCCAGGTGCGGAAGGCGCGCCAGTTGTCGGTGACGTACATCGAATAGACTCCCTTGCGCTCGGGCCAGGCGTAGTTGAAGTTGGAGCCGTTGGGGTAGTCCCAGCGCTGCCAGTAGCGCCCCTCGCGGAACCGCTGGGCTTCAAAGCGCAGGTTCGCCGCCTCGCGGTCGCCGATCTTGTAGGCTGACGGGCCGTAGAACTGCGCGTCCCACTCCGCGATGCTGAACTCCCACGGCACAACGGCGCTGCCGAAGACGCGCTTCCCCTTGAACCACCCGCGGTACATGCCCCAGTCCCAGGGGTACGGCACGCCGTACTCGCAGGTCTCCATCGGCTTGACGCCGACCGTGCCCCAGTGCTCGAACCAGTCGCTCATCTCCTGGATCGGGGCGAAGTTCGCGTAGAAATTGGTCGTGTACATCGCGCCCAGGTTGCCCGACGAGTGGTGGTAGAGGATGCGGGTATCATCGAAGCGCTTGACTATGGCCTGGGCCCTGAGGGCCTGCTCCGCGCTCTTTCCCAACGCCGCTCCCGACCTTTCCACCAGGCCGTCAATCTGGTCCGGGTCCATCGCGCCCATATACCCCGCGGCGTTGTGGCTGGTGGCGTAGAAGACCACCGAGGGGTGGTTGCCCGCTACGCGAGTATAGAACTCGGCGTGCTGCGCATACCCGTTCGTCTGGTCCGCATCCGGTGTGGTCCAGTCGTACTGGCTGAAGTGCGGCTGCGTCAGGGCCAGGAGCATGCCGAAGTCGTCGGTCGCCCGGAGCACGTCTTTGAAGCTCAAGTGGTCGCCGGGCAGACAGCCGAACCCGCCGGCGGCGACGAAATTGATCCCGACGGCCCTCTCGCGCTCCAATTCCTGCCGGGTCTCCTCGTAGCCCCAGCCTGGCTGGCCGCGGGTGAAGGACAGGAAAATGCGGGTGCCGTTCAGGTAGAAGTCGCGCCCCTTTATCCAGAACTCGCGGAACCCAAACCGCTCGGCCAGCGCCTGGTCCAGCACTTTCCCGTCAGCGGCCAGCAAGGACAAAGTGACGTCATACTGGTTCTGCGGCGTGATAATGTCCCAGAGCTTCTCAGGGTGCCAGGCCTCCGTGACTGCCATGCGGCCGTTCACAAGGTCTGCCCCTTTGAACGGCTTGCTCGTGAACTCCTTCACCGTCTGCTCGCCGTCCTTCACCTGCGCCTTGAGGGCATACGTGCCCACCGGGTCCATCCCGTCCAGGGCTGCGTCCAGCGTGATCTGCCAGTTGCGCACGGACGTCACGACCTTCACGTTGCCGATGCGGGGACCTTGCGGCGTTCCCACGAGGTAGACGTCCCCGCACAGCCCACGCAGGGCCACGCTGCCGCGGACCTCCCTCACGCCCTGGGTGTCGCCGTACGACATTATGACGGCCTTGAGCGGCACCGCGAGCACGAGCATGCTCAGCACGTGCTTCTGACCGGGACGGCACAACGCAGTGATGTCCAGCTCACTTCCAGGCCACCGCATGTTGCCGGCCTTCTGGCCGTCCACGTAGACGGTGGCGAAGGAGTTCAGGAACTCCGCGGAGAGCGCGATGCGTCGGCCGGTCCATCCCGCCGGGACGGTCAGATCAAGCTGATACCAAGCCGCTGTCACGTCCTGCAGCGGGCGGTTCTGCCAGCTCGGGTGCGGGGTGAACCCTTCGGCCCCGCCGCGTCGGGAGCCCCCGGGCCAAGCGCCCGGAACCTGGACGTAGCCCCATCCGTCGGCCGGCACGGTCTCCGCGTCCGCCGCGCCGGGCTGCCATCGCCACAAGCCTTTCAGCGAGATGCGTTCGCGCGCCGGCGTGGCCACACGTTCAGCGGTGGATAGATCCCATACGCCCTTCACGCCTTCAGACCGCCCCATAGCCGCACCCTCCTGGCCGGACGCCTCCCGCATCATGCCGCAGGCAAGGCCTGCGAGCAGACATACGGCCAAAACGCAATTCCCTGACCCATGACGCATGGCACCACCTCCGCTGGTTCGACGCGCACACCATCCACCGGGCATCGCTGCCCGTCCCGCCATGAACTCACAGCATTTCAGTCCCTGGGGGTGAAGTCTACGCCAACTGCGTCTCCGGTTCAACAGTTGTCCCCGTGTAGCCGTGCCTCCCATCGCTGGGGACGTTATCCCCATGATGACAGGGCGGCTTCGCCATGCCGTATGTTGTCGGTGCCGAGGCGGGCCCGCAATCCGATTGGGGCGGGCATTCCGCAGTCCGCAATGCTGCTCTCCTTAGTGCCCCGCAATCTTTGCCCGCCGTGGCGGGCGCATACCACAATGTGGTAACTTGGCGCCCTCTACTGGTTACATACCGGAGATGGTCGCGAAGGGGGACGTCTGGGTCAGGAGTGCTCAGGTACAACAGCCCCTGCCCTGTGTCTTTACCCGGCCACCCCGCTATGCGCCGCTCCTCCCCCCACCTGATGATGAACGCGGCTTGCGAGAGTGCCGAGCCGACGCGTCGCGAGTGGCCGCCGTTGCCGCCCCGAGGTCCCCGAAACGAAACGACGCCTCGCCTCTATGAGGCGCGCACTACGTCTACGCCGCCGCGAGCCCGCTTGACGTCACTCGCGCTCTGGACGCGCTCCCGCCCCCGGCGCTCTGGCCGCCTTCTTAGGAAGAGAACCGTTCCCTTCCGGCTTATGCCTGCCGTCTCACTTCTCGCCCATCAACTCCGCCACCGTCGGCTCGATCGCCTCCGCCCACACCGCATATCCCTTGCTCGCCAGGTGCGTCATGTCCGGCTCATAGAGCTCTTTCCGAAGGGTCCCGTCCTCGTTCACAAACCTGTCGTTGATATTGAGGAAGAACACCATCTTGTCGTCCCCGTAATTCGAAATGATGGCATTCACCTTCTCGTTGGCCACCCGGGTCGGGAAATCCTCCGTCTCCCCTCGCGGGAATAGCGCCAGAAGCAGTATCTTCGTCTTAGGCAGCTTCGCCCGCAGCGTGTCCACAATTGCCCTCACTCCTGCCGCTGCGTCCTCCGCCGACCCTCCGCTCACCGCGTTCCCGGTCCCCGCAAGCACGATCGCCAGCTTCGGCGCTATCCCGTCTATGTTCCCGTGCTCAAGCTGCCACAGCTCGTTCTGAGTGTTGTTCGTGCTTATCCCCAGGTTTACGGCGTTGCGCCTGCCGTGATACTTGTCCCACGTTTCCTTCCCCGTGTTCACGTAGCCATTAGCCAGCGAATCCCCCACGAATATCAGGTCCACGTTCCCTTGCCTCACCCGCTCGTTCAGCTTCTGGACGTAGGGATACCACCAGTCATTCTTCGCCTGCGGCACCGGCGTCGTCGTATATTGCGTCTCGTTCAGCAGGCTCCCTATCATCGCGTCCAGGAACTCCCCCAGAACCTCGTACCCCTTTTCCGAAAAGTGCACGCCATCCGGCATCAGCTCCTTGATGGCCGCCCCGTCCTCTGCCAGGAACGCGTAACCGATGTTGTGGTAGAACACCCCCGCCTCTGCATCCGCCTGCTTCTTGATGAGTTCGTTCGCCTTCGCTATCACTGCGCGCCTCGGGTCGTCCTTCTCCCCCTGCGGCAGAATCCCCACCATCAGCACCCGCGTCTTCGGCAGCTTCTCCTTAAGCTTGTTCACCACCGCCTTCATCCCGCTCGCAAGCTCTTCCGCCGCGCTCCCTTTGCCGTAATCAAAATCCGTTCCCAGCATCACGATCGCCAGCCTCGGTGCCATCCCTTCCACGTACCCATGCTCCAGCCGCCACACGATCTTCTCTGCCGTGTCGCCGGCCGTCCCGAGGTTCAAGCCCTTGCGCTTCGGGTAGAACTTCTCCCATGTCTTCTTCCCCCTGTCATTCCATCCCTGTGCCGCCGAATCCCCGACAAAGATGAGCTGGGTTTCCCGCCGGTCTACTCCGGCCTCCCCAGCCCTTTCCTGTCCCCAGGCCGCAGTTGCCGCCAGAACTCCCAGCGCCAGAATCACCAGTCCCAGCCGCATCGTCTTGCTATCAGTCATCATTGCTACCTCGCACCTGTTCCCGGCCGTGACGGCGATTTGGAGCGGCGTCCCGGGGCTTTTTCCTTGCTGAGTGGTCTGAGTTGGACTTGATGCACTCCCGGCCGATACGAAGGGGTCGGCTTCCCCGCCTATTGCTCCCGCCGTTGCCCACGATGCCAAACCCAGCGTCAAGACAATCAGAATATCGCCGCCGAGACGCCGCTCAGGTTTCATTGCCTTGCTCCGCCGCGGAGGCGGCGACCACAACCGTTTCGCGGCCAAACACTTGCAGGATCGCCCAAATCGCCCTCCCGTGCCTTTCCGTGGCATTGGCCAGAAGTAACGCCGCTCCATTCGTTCTCCAGCCGCTGCTTGCACATGGTTTCGCTGATCTATTCAGGTTCCATCAGGACCCTGAAGACGACGTCCCGGTATCCGTACTCCGGCCGCCTCCCATCCGACGCCCATGCAGGATACGTCCAGGTTGTAGTAATGAAGAACTGGTAATTTTAGAGTGGTACCCTAGACCGCGGACAACCCTTGGAGCGGTCTCCGGATCGTGCCACAACGCTTTCCAGGGCCACGGCACATAAGCATAAGACGCAGACCAACCACGGTCTTCGGGATAGGGGTCGCTGCACCACTGCATATCTGGGCCAGCCATATCTGCTACCCCATCGGGTGTGGAGTTGGCCGGGAAAGAGCCGACGTTCGTCCAAAATCCGATCGGCGACAAGCCGTATTCCTCTAGGCGGGCTTCAGCCCCCCTCTGTTTAGCCGGATCTCCTCGGCCCCAGGGGAACTTCCTTCCCTCCGGCCCGCGGGCCGCATACTCCCACTCGGCCTCGGTTGGGAGCCTGTAACTCCTGCCGGTCCTTTCCGACAGCCATTTGCAGTATGCCACTGCCCCGAAGAATGTCACCTGGTTAGCCGGTACATGCTGCAGGTCCCCAAGGGGCGCATACCTCCCGCTCGACGGGTCTCGGAAAATGCTGCTTCTCTGCTCCATTGCGAGCAGGTAATCTTGACCCGGGTACCGAGTGACAAGGTAATCCCTGATCTTTTCGTCCTCATACAAGTACCGGTGGTCCAGATTCCCGCGCTCATTAAGGAACTCGCAGAACTCACCCGCCGTTACCGGATACCTCCCAATGAAGAAGTCATCTATTCCCACTCTGTGGGCCGGAGGGGCGTACCAACTGTCCTCCCCCCGCGGGGCACCCATTGGGAAATCACCGCCCCTTATGAACACCATCGTGCCGGGCTCAGAAGGGCCCACTTTGCGCCCGCTGGGAGAGTAGGGATCGGTAGCGGCCTTCAGTGACCATGCGACTGAACAATGCTCGCCCTTGATTCCCACAAAAGTACAGGACACGACGTAATCGCCTGGTTTCTGAATCACAACCCTGTACGATGTAAGGACCCTTGCGTTGATACGCGACAGTTTCTGCTGGCACTCACGATTCTGGGGCCCCTCAACTCGCCACATGGCTGCGTACTCCTGACCTTCCCCGTCGACAAGCTCACCCCTGAAAGTCTGCTCGTACCAGGGCTCGGGTGCAAGGACCAGCGGAACAGGGACGAGGAACCAAGGCACAGGGACAAGGTACCACAGTCCTGGTGCAAGAACCAATTGCTCACCTCGGCCGACCCATTGCCCAGGGGGAAGGAGCCACTGCCCCGGGATAGGGTAGGCTCGCTTGGCCTCCACGCGTTCGTGACCGCTGCCCGGCACGGACAGGCCCTTGTTCTCAGGAGGTGGCGCGGCTTCCTTAGCCTTCCCCCAGTAGCATGCCGATAGGCATAGCGCGAGTGTGAGCAACGGCATGACCCTTCCTGCTGTCGATTGGGCAGCCCGGGTCAGCATTTTGAAATCCCCCGGTCAGAGTAACCGAATGATATCCGGCTCCTTGCGGACCTGAGAGCCGGCTTCAGCAGTGTGGTCTTCCGCCCCATCAGGCTCCCGCGCAATAGATTGCAGGGCTTCCCCCAAACTCCCCTACGCATATTGGTCCCTTTTTCGCCGCCAGACCTTTGCGGAATCCTCCAAATCGCCCTCCTGTGCCCCGACTTGGCCTCCGCCAGACACTGGCTCCTGAGGCCCAGCGCGCCTGCAGGGGCGGCGTCTTCGCCGCTGCGAACCCCGCTGCCTACGGCGCACCCTTCTCAAAGTCGGATGGTAGTATCAGGCTAAGCACCTCCTTGTTGTAGCGGCCTTCGTTCATAGCTTTCCGCATCAGGGCCACGACGTCCTCTTCGCGCACCGTGAGTATGCGCCTGTCGCAGAACAGGACGTTTCGTGTCCTGTCTGGATGGTTCCGCCACCTGTCGAACAGCAACGGCAGTTCCTTGAGGTTCACGATCTCATGCGCTTTGAGGCCTGCGCCGAGGTAGACGTAGTCTGCGCCAAAGGCATGCGATGCCGCGCCCTCAGACAAGCCAAGGACCGGGCAGTGGAGCATGGGGGGCCAATCAATAGTCAGTTGCTCCAGGCAATCCGGCAGCCAGTCTCCATGTGCCGCAGCGAATGACCATAACGTGTCGTAAAGCTGCGCCTCATTCTTCTTGCAGTCTCCCCAATTCTGCGCGCCTCCATGGCGAGTAGAGCGTAGGGGGTTCCCGAATGCCAAGATGGCGAGGCCAAGCAACACGACGATCGCTGCGGCCCACAACAATGCCCCGCGCAGGCTCATGTGCAGCCCTCCTCTCCAGGCGTCGGCGAATTACCAGTCCTCGCTTACCCGCTAGATAACGGTGATGATAGCTAATAGAAGCGGGAAAGTCAAGATGGAAGTTTCGGCGCTGGGAGGGCCAAAGGGCCGGCATGAGGCGTGAGGATTGAGTAATGGGGCACGGAATAAGACATTCGTCGGTCCAGCGAACTGCGCACTCTGGTAGACCCCGGCTGAATCCGCTCGCACCCCCAGCGCTCTCTTTAGAATTACACCCCGGACTGGCTACCGTCAAGCGTTTCTCCGGGCCCGTTAACCAAAAGCCGGAGTTATGACGCCGCGCCGTTGGGGGTGCATTCGAGAGCGCTTTGTTAACCAAACCGGCCTTGCAGGACACGTATGAGACAGCAGCCTGACCGCTCAGGCGCTCCGCTCATAAGACGAACCCCACGCTTGATTCTGTCCCATACCCGGACTACGCTGCTCACAGCCTGACGGAACCATTTGAGAAGGATATCATGCGCGACAAACTGACCACTAAATGGCACCCGGTCCGAATTACGGTTCTGAAGAAGCACTTCCATAAAGACTTCGTCGAGCAATATACCGCGAAGCCCGAAGACTGGACCGAATGCAGGCATTTCCAGGTGGGCCAGGAGTTCGTTGTGCCAAAGGAAGTCCCGTGGCAGATGCCCGAGGGATTCTGCGGCTGGGCATGGGCGGACATCCAGAAACTTGTCCTCGGTATAGCCAGGGGCGCACAGGACGTGTTCGTCACATGCTGCACCGACGGCTATCGCCCTGTCATATTCAAGCTGGAGAAGGTGCAGGATGGCATGGGATGGATGGCAACTACCGCGGCGCAGATGTCTCGCCCAGCGTTCGGGGGTACACTGCGCTATTCGGTGCCGCCCGATCGGGGTGCGTTGCGCCTGCGGAGGTCCTGATAGCGGCTGGCATAGACGTCAATGCCACGAATGAGGTGGGGGACACCGCGCTTCATCGTGCGGTCGAGTGGGGGCAGAGGGAAATAGCTGTGCTCCTTTGCGAACACGGAGTTCGCATCGATGCCAAGGGCCAGTACGGTCTCACCCCTGTCCAGAACGCACAATCCCTTGGCTACCTCGACCCAGTCGAAGTGCTACGTGCTGCCGCCGCCAAGAGGGACGCTGAGCATAAGGGAAAGGCCAGGCCGTAGGCCGCCCGAATGTCCGCGACCCTCGACCAACTGTCGCGCTTTCCGCGACAGCCCGTAGTCTTTACCCGCCGGGGCGGGCGTAACCTCTATCCCCCGGCCTCCTGGTGGGCTAAATGCGTCGCCTCCCCTCAACTCGCGCTCGTGATCAGTGGTCAGCAGCGCTCATCAGTGTCAAAAACCGTCGTCCCCCCGGCAAGGCAGCCTTTTGTGCGTCGCCCGGAGAAGCAATCAACCCGACACGGTATAATCCCCCGGTAGCCTTTTCGTGCAAAGCCATCACGGCGGGCCATGCGACCGGCGAATAGCGAACGCAAGAACTGAAAGGACGAGCACAATGGCCGAAAAAGTCCGAGTCGCCATGATCGGCGCCGGCAGACACGCCTGCCGGGTGCACTACCCATCGCTGGCGAAGGTGAAAGATGCCGAGATCGTGGCGGTCGCCGAGCTTTCCGAGGAACGCCAGAAGGCGGTGCGGGAGCAGTATGGCATCCCCGCCGGGTATACGGACTATGCGAAGATGCTGGCGGAGGTGGAGCCTGACGCGGTTTACGTGGTGCTGCCACACCTGCTCACGTACCCCATCGTGCTCGATTGCCTGAAGAGGGGGCTTAACGTATTTCTGGAGAAGCCCCCGGGCATCACGGTGGAGCAGACGCGGTTCCTGGCGCGGCGAGCAGAGGCGAAGGGGTGCATCACGATGGTGGGCTTCCAGCGGCGCTTCGCCCCGCTCGTGCGGCAGGCGCAGCGGCTGGCCGCGGAGCGCGGCGGAGCCGACCTTATCATCTGCCGGTTCTACAAGAATGCGCTGATCGAGCACCTCTACGATTACCACGAGACGAAGGGCGTGGACATCCTGACGTGTGACGCCATACACGCGGTGGACCTGCTCCGCGGTCTGGGGGGCGAAGTCAGAGACCTCGTCAGCGAGGTCCGTTCGGTTCACATGGACTGCCCGAATCTGTACGTTGCCTTGCTCAGGTTTGAGTCGGGTGCCACCGGAATCCTTGAGACGAACTGGGTGTCCGGACGGCGGCTCCTGGAGTGCGAGGTGCACGCAAACGGCATGGTCGCGCACGTGGACGTGGAGAGCGAGACGCGCGTCTACGCGGACAACCGGGAAGAGCCGCAACGGTACTCGGCCGAAGTGGAGGGCGGCGGCCCCGAGGCCGTCATGCGCCAGGGCTTCTACGCGGAGAACGCGCGGTTCATCGAATGCGTCCGCACGGGCCAACTGCCGGAGACGAATCTGGCCGATTCGGTGAAGACCATGGAGTTAGTGGACAGGATCTACCACAGTCAGCTATAGGCGGGTCTGATCCGTCGGCCGGGAGTGCGCGCGCGCATGATGGCGCGCACGTAGCACGACGGGAGAGGGACGGATGGCTCCGAAGGACAGGCCCAACTTCCTGTTCATCATCACGGACCAGCAGCGCGCGGATACGCTCAGCGCGTACGGCTCCGCACTGGGCGCCACGCCGAACCTCGACCGCATGGCGGCCGAGGGTGTCGTCTTCGAGCGGGGTTACTGCAACAACCCGCTCTGCATGCCGTCGCGCGCCTCCATCCTCACCGGCCGGTATCCAAGCTCAACCGGCGTCAGGACGAACGGCTGCGTCGCCCGGGACGGGCTGCCGCTACTGCCACAATTACTGGCCGAGGCGGGCTATCATACGGGGGCACGGGGCAAGATACATTACCACCCGGCCGGCGGCGAGGCCCAAGGCTACTGGCCTGAGAATCGGCTCACAGCCGCATCCGACGCCGACCTGACCCGGCCTTACCTGGGCTTTGAGTCCATCGCCCTTGCCTGCGGCCATGGCGACGTGGCCCCCGGCCTGCACTCGCGATGGCTGCAAGAGAAGCACCCGGAAATCTATGCCCGTCGCGGCCCACAGCATGCGCTTGCAGTGCCAGACCCCTGGCTCCTGAGCGCCGATAAGCTCGATACATACAAGACTGCGATCCCGGAAGAGTTCTACCCGACAACGTGGGTTGTGGACAGGACCGGGGAGATGATCGAGCAGATCGAGGAGCCTTTCTTCGCGTGGTGCGGCATCAACGATCCGCACCATCCGTTCAAGCCGCCCGGCCGCTATTGGGACATGTTCAGGCCCGAGGACATGCCTCTGCCGGTGCGCCGCAGGGGCGAATTAGAGGATAAGCCGCCGCACCTCCGGGGCTTCTACGAGGGGGATTTCAAGGGCTTGGACAGCGACGGCTTTCTGCTCGGTTCCAGGCACCTGACCGACAGGCAACTGCGCCTCATTCGGGCGGCTTACTATGGCATGGTCGCCATGATTGACGACGGCGTGGGCCGGCTGCTAAGTGCGCTCCGCGCGCGGGGCGTTGAGGAGAACACGGTCGTCATCTTCGTCTCCGACCACGGCGAACTCTTGGGCGATCACGGACTGATCCTCAAAGGGCCTATCCACTACGGAGGCCTGCTGCGGGTGCCGATTGTGCTGCGCTGCCCGAAGCTTATCCCTCGCGGACGCCGCGTAGCGGGGCTCGCAGGGCTCATAGATCTCTTCCCGACGATCCTTGAGCTGGCCGGGGTGCCAGTTCCCGAGGGGACACAAGGTGAGTCCCTGGCGGCGCAGATTACCGGGCGGTCGCTGCGAGCGCACGATGAGGTGCACGTGGAGGACGACTGCGACCGGCTCGGACTGCGGCTGCGCACATTGATCACTGAGCAGTGGCGGTGCACGTGGTATGCCGGCAAGGATTACGGCGAGATATACGACCTGAAGCAGGACCCGGACGAGTTCGAGAACCTCTGGGCTGCGTGCCCGGATGCGGTGAGATCCGAGCTGTTCGGGCGGCTCTTGGACGCTACGGCGAGGAACCAGGACTGGCTGCCGCCGAAGACTTCCCATGCGTGACCTGGCCCGGGCGGTTCTCCGTCGGCGGATCGGAGATGGCCTTGACAGTGTGCTGAATGGGCGGTATTCTCCGCAACGAGTGGCCCCGATTCGGGCGCGCATTGGGTGTCCTATTTTCGTATCCCCACGATGCCATCGTTGATCGGCAGGCTGTCCGGCTCGGCGCGTCGCATTTCCCCGGGGACCGTCATCTTCTTTCTCCTCTTCTACCTGTACGTATGGCTGAGGATCGACCCAAGCCTCCTTTACTTCTGGGCGAGCCCTGTTCTCCCCGCGTTCTCACTTGGCTCCGAGTTTCGGAGTGGGTTCCTGGTCCACCCCGGCGGGCCGGTGGAATACGCGGCTGCCTTCTTGTCCCAGTTTTACTATTACCCGTGGGCGGGCAGCCTCGTCATCACGGCGGCAGCTATGCTCATGTGGGCTTCGTCTCGGTCGTATTTGAAGCCCATTGTGGGTCCTTCCGGAAAGTTGCTGCACTTTGTTCCGGCCGTTCTGTTCCTGATGCTCTATAACCGGTACGACCACGCGCTCGCGTTGGGCCTGGCGTTTGTTCTGGCGGTGTGGGGGGCTTGCCTCTACGTCCAGAGCCGCCGATTGGGTTCCTGGGTCCGACTCCCGGCGTTTCTCGTCCTGCTGGGCCTTGTCTACTACGCCGGCGCAGGAGCGTCGCTACTGTACGCGCTGCTCTGCGGCCTGATGGAGTTGGCGGCGCCGGGCGGTGTGGCGTTCGCCCTGTTGTGCTTTGCGGCTGGCGCCGTTGTCCCGTGGCTGGCGCGGCGCGCAGTGTGCGACGTCACTCCCGCCGAGGCCTACGTACGCTTGTTGCCCTTGTTCCACCCCAGAAACGTGGCCAACGCAGTCATAGGCCTTGGCCTTGGCCTTGGCCTTTGCCTTTCGCTGGCCCTGATAGCAGCCGCGGCGGTGATCTGGCGGTGGGCGCGAAGGGGGAAGAACGGCCTCCGACCTCGGGCCATCGCTCAGCGCGCTGTCCCTGCCAGGCCCTCGTCGGCGGGGCTTCTGGCCAAAGGGTTCTGGGCTCCTGCAGCACTGTTCCTTATCACGGCTGTTGTCGTCTGGCTCTCATTTGAGACCAGACTGAACGGCTTCATAGCGGTGGAGTCTTGCGCCCGTCTGGAGGAGTGGGACAAAGTGCTCGAAAGGGCGCGGCAGATACATGCCCGCAACCGGGACCCCTGGATCTGCTATGACGTGAACAGGGCGCTTTTTCACACGCGCCGTCTGCCCGACGAAATGTTCAGCTACTACCAGCATCCGGCCGCCCTGCTATTCCCGCCCCCGAAGCTGATGGATAACTTGAAATCCTTTCCCTTCGAACTGGTGATGAAGTTCAGCGACATTTTCTACGAGCTTGGCCGTGTGAACGAGTCTGAACACATGGCTTACGAAGTTTTCACGTGGACAGGTAACCGTCCGATGGTCCTTAAGCGGCTCGCCATGATCAACATCATCAAGGAGCGGCCCGCAGCGGCGCGGGACTACCTGCTCGCGCTGGAAAAGGACTTGATTGATGGGCGGTGGGCCAGAGATTGCCTGAGCCGCCTTGGCGCGGACCCCAGTTCTGCAGGGGACGAAGACGTCCGACGTATCCGTTCTCTTGTGCCCGCGAAGGATGACGTCAAAGATATCCCCGTCGAAGCGGTTTTGGAGGAATGTCTTCAGGCTAATAAGAGCAACCGGATGGCTTTCGAGTATCTGATGGGGCATCTCTTGCTCAACCGGCGGTTGGACGAAGCCGTCCGCAACCTTCCTCGTCTGTCGGATTTTGACTATGTTGGGGTGCCGCGCTCTTACGAGGAGGCGGTCCTGATCTACCAGTTAGCGACCGGACATCGGGTGGATCTTCACGGTCGCTCGATCAGCCCCCAGACGATGGAGCGGTTCCGAGGCTTCTACCAGATAATCAACAGTTACCGGGGCAACCTGGCCGGCGCGCGCCAGGCCCTTGTGAAGGACTACGAGGACACTTACTTCTATTACTATGTGTTCGGGCCCGTAGGAGTCGGCACGTGAGAGGCAGGCTTATTCAGGCCGGTCTGTTCAGCGCGGCTGCCGTGCTGGTCGGCGGGCTTGCGTATGCGTTGCTGGATGGGACGCCGGACCTTGGGAATGCTACGCCCGCGGGGCGCCTTCCGCATATCCGCCCGGACTATAGCGACACCGTCCTTCCGCCGAACATCGCCCCCACCAACTTCCGCGTGGAGGAGAGCGGGAGGCGGTACGCAGTTGTGATTCAGCCTGAGAAGGGGCCGGCAGTGCGGGTCTTTTCGAAGTCCGGCGATATCCGGATCCCCGTAAAGCCGTGGCAAGAGCTTCTGCAGGCGAACCGCGGGGCGCGAATTAACTTCGAGGTCTTCGTGCAAGGCGGGGACGGCCACTGGCAACGGTTCGAGCCCATCACGAACACTGTGGCGGCTGAGGAGGTAGATGCCTTCCTCGTGTACCGACTGATTGACAATGCCTACAACCTTTTCCTCCGAATGGGCATCTATGAGCGCGATCTTCGGAATTATGGCGAATCGGTTGTCTTGCGCAGCCAGGCCATAGGCGACGGCTGCATGAACTGCCACACTTTCTGGAATAACCGGCCGGATAAGATGATCGTACACATCCGCCCGGGCCCGGTAGATTACGGAAGCGGCATGGTGCTGATTGATCACGGCGTCGTGAAGAAAGTT